>Ga0257122_1000124_pt1 | contig 87442 bp, 45 predicted proteins | sample SI106_120metaG_FD_190146 | JGI IMG/M metagenome (GOLD analysis project Ga0257122, IMG submission 190146) | Marine microbial communities from Saanich Inlet, British Columbia, Canada - SI106_120 | ecosystem: Environmental > Aquatic > Marine > Inlet | place: Canada: British Columbia | collected... | reverse complement strand
TTCAGGAGTCATATGGAGTGGGACTCAGACACCTGGGCCAGAGCACGTGGGTGGGCTATTTGGAAGGCTCTAATTACACTGGCTCAGGCAGAGGATAAAATCTGTACAGATGCCTTGAAGTACCAGCAAGTGATAGACCGGGTTTTAGAAGATCATAGACTTGAAAACAGTCACTCTCTATAGCCGGAGACAAAATTCTTAGCCTGGCGTGGACACTTTAAATCTAAACCAAAACCGGTCCTAAACTTCTTGGGCCTATCCAGGGTATCATTCGGTACTCTCCCGAAGATTTAACCTGTGCCTGCCAGGGGGACACTTTGATTCAGTTAAATAACCTACACAAATCCTACCGAATGGGAGATTCAGATCTTCATGTTCTCAAGGGGATTAACCTGGAGATCAGGCAGGGGGAATTTATCTCTATCATGGGACGCACAGGCGCTGGAAAATCAACTTTATTGCAGATTTTAGGTTGTCTGGAGGTACCCACTTCCGGTTCCTATCACCTTGACGGAGAGTCCGTGGAAGAACTGGATGACGACAGCCTCGCAAGAGTTCGTAACACTAAAATAGGATTTGTTTTTCAGTCCTTTTTTCTACTCTCACATCTGACCGTGTTACAAAATGCGATGGTCCCCATGGAATATTCAGGAATTCCCCTCCAGGAACGTAAGAAGCGGGCAATGAATTGGCTGCAAGCCTTTCAGATGGAGCATAGGCTTGATCACTGGCCTCATCAGCTTTCAGGCGGAGAGCGTCAACGGGTAGCCCTCGCTCGCTCCATGGTTAATAATCCTTCTTTGTTACTAGCTGACGAACCTACTGGAAACCTGGATCTGAAAGTGAGGGATGAGGTCATCGAAATTCTGCAAAATCTGCAAAGAGAATTCCGTGTCACCCTGGCCCTCGTCACCCATGACCAGGAACTGGGTGATCTGGCACAACGCAAAATAGTTCTCCGAGCCGGGAAGATTGATTGATATGGACTTGAGAATGATTGGAAGCCTGCTGAAAGTCTTATTCTTTCTTATTTTGGGAATTTGTTTTTCCGGGGACCCAGCTTTCGCCCAGACCTACAGAGCGGTAATCAAACCAGCAGAAGCGACCATACTCATGGCACCCAGAAATGAAATCAAAGCCAATAATTCAGCCAGTTCCTCGAGCTCGGTCAAACTTAAGTGGAGACTTGAAAAAAGTCGTTTTGTGAAGGCAAAAGAATTGATCTGCAGCTTTCAAACCAGTCGTAGATCAAGCTGGTTTTCCCGTGCTGATCGCATGATTCGGAGGCTTAAAACCCAGGCCCGGGAAAAACTACAGAAAATCGAGGAACAGGTTCAGGCTAAGCAGGTAGGACTGGAGAGATTGAAAATCGAACTTCAGCAGGTTGAACTAAAGAAAATAGCCCGCGATGTCATGCCCTTTCGTGATTTCGAGAGGCTTCTGATTGACATTGAAAACGCAAAACTTGAAATTCAAAGCACCTTCCAAAGACTTGAGACCCTTCGAGAAAGGAAACGGCAGTTACAACATTCTGAACAAATAAACATTGATGATGCCATAGCTGAAAGAGCCTATTTGGAGGAGCAGTTGGACCGCTTTGAAGTCAGAGCACCACATGATGGATACGTCTATTTTCCGAAGCTTTCAAAGTTTAAACGACCCGTCCGTATAGATGACTACTTTGCTGCTGGAAGTCCAGTGGTGTGGCTGGCAAAGGACCAGCGGCAAATCGTAGAGTTCTATGTCCCTGAATTTCACTTTCAGAGGATTCAGTCCCTGGAGCGGTTCTCAGTCCGCTCTTCCGATGGCAGAATCTCTGTCCAGGCGAGAAAAGCCAGCACAAATCTCTATCCCCAAGTATTGACATACCTTCTTGATGATCCTGCTATACCCGGAGGCCAGGAAAAATATTTCATCGTCCGGGGAGAGTTTCTAGAGAAGGTACCTGAAGTGGGAGAGGGTGTGGAGCTTACGGTTGAAATCCCATCCAGGGAGGGGCATTAGTGGATTTCTCAACTATGCTCCTTAATACCTACCTGGTTTTTCGCACCAAACCTCTGCGGGCTTTTCTGGCCCTGCTGGGTATCATTTTTGGAATTGGTGCTGTCATTGCCATGGTTGCTGTTGGAGAGGGAGCCCGCCAGGAGATTCATAAGAAAATACAGGCTATGGGAGCTAACCTTGTCCAGGTTATACCTGAAAAGGTGGAACCTGAAAAACAAAGAGAGAATATCCAGGTCAGCCAGGGATTGAATGCCAGGGACATTCACTTACTCAGGCAAGGATTGGAAGGCCAGGGTAGACTTGCTTTTTCGAGTCATTTCAGTCTGACGGCCGGGGAAATTCACTTCCAATTTCCAGGATTGAAGATTCTGGGAATCTCAGAGGACTACCTGGACTTGCAGAGGTCCAGGCTTGTGGTTGGGCGAACCTTAATGGAGCAGGATTTTCATAGGGCAAGACCGGTATTTCTCATGAATCCAGCGGCCTTTCAGCTCATACAGGAATATTTTGTCTCATCGGGAGAGCAGGAGGATTTTCTTGGACAGAGATTTATACGTCTCAATTTCTCCTATTTCTTACCTGTTGGGGTGGTTGATTTTCATAGGGTCAATGAACCGGATATCACCCAGGCAGAATCCCTGCCCACTCTGTACTTGCCCAACTCCAGCCTGAGATTACGTTTACAACCCAGTCCTGCCTATGGGGAAATCGATAGAATCCTTCTTGAGGCGAAAAACCTGGAAGATACCGTGACTGTGAAGTCCCTGGCGGAAGAACAATTATTAAGGAATCACGGACAGGTGGCAGACTTTAGTGTTCAAGCTCCCATGGAACTCCTGCTGCAGGCCAGGGAAACCCAGAAAGTCTTGAATTATGTCTTGTTGTGTATCGCCTCAATATCTCTTTTGGTGGGAGGTATTGGAATCATGAATATCATGTTGGCAAATGTGTTGGAACGCATTCAGGAAGTGGGTCTGCGTAGGGCTGTAGGAGCCAGATCTCGAGATATTCTTATTCAGTTCATTCTCGAATCTGTGTTTATTTGCCTGGTTGGAGGTCTATTGGGATTATTGTTCGGATTCGGACTTGCAAACGGGATGTCACATTTCGCAGGAATGTCTGCCAAATTCTCCCTCAATACAGCCTGGATCGCTGTGGGAATATCCCTCGTAGTAGGCCTGGTTTTTGGGACCTACCCGGCCCACAGGGCCACAAAAATAAGCCCTATGGAGGCGTTAAGGAGCCAGGGATGATCAGCTCATTTCTTTTCTTGTTATTGTTGATAAGCGCCTACGGGGAATCAAGAACCGCAATCGCGCAAACACAGGATTTCAAACAGGTTTTAGCCTTTCGCGGAGAACTTGATGTGGTCAATAAATCCGATGTTTTCTCGCCAACTCTTGATGAATCCTACTGGACACTAACGGCCAATTTTGTCATCCAGGACGGTATCCTGGTTCAAAAGGACCAGGTGATCATCACGTTTCAAGAAATGGATGCCAAAGCAGATCTTCGCAAAGCTGCGAGAGCTCACCATCTGGAGCTTAAAGACCTGGAATTGAAGGAATTTGAGTTGGAAAAGGAAAAACAGGAACTCCTGGTTCAGCAAAAGAGACACCGAATCAACCTGAAAAAAGCACAGACCTATTTGCTTGAAGATGAGCAGCATCTTTTACCCAGAATTGAGCGGGAAAAGGCAAAACTGGAGGTGCAGGCCGCCACTCTAGAACTAGATCAGGCAAACAAGGCCAGGGACGAGTTTGAAAAGAGAGCGGAAACTGCCCGCGAAGTACAAAAGATCAAATTGGAAGATGCCCGGGAGGAACTCGATAAAAAACTCAAAAACCTTGAATCCATGGAAGTGAAAGCCCCGGTAACGGGAATCTTTTATCGTCCACTCGTAAATCTTGGGAACAGCAAGGAGAAAATTCAGCCAGGGAAGTCTGTTTCCGGAGGGACTAAGATTGCAGAAATTGTAAATTTTGAAAAATTTGTGTCCAGAATTTATGCGGTCCAATCCGATGCCATATCCATCAGTCCCGGAGACCGGGTTCAGCTTGAAATCACGGCAAATCCAGGAGAGAAGCTGAGCGGTAAAGTTCAAGAAATTGAAGCCTTTCCTATCTCTCGCAAAGAAAGGCTATCAGACCAGGGACCCGGGGGAGCTCTGAAAGAAGTTGAGATCAAGGTAGAACTCGATCAGGCATTTGACTGGATGCGCCCGGGAATGAGCCTGATGGCGATAGTCAGTACCACTCTTGAGAAAAATCAGCTCGTTATTCCCCTGGCTGCTCTGTTAAACGTAGATTCCAAGTTCTTCGTGAAAACACAGCATCAGTCATCAAATGAACTACAAGAAGTTCAGCTGGGTCATAGCTCTCTGACTGAAGCGGTAATTACCAGCGGCATCAAAGCAGGAGATGTTCTGATTATTCCACCCACCTCGCCCTGAGACTCCGGGTTTATCCAGAGTTGTAAGGAAAGACGATTACGGCCCGAATCCCCTTTCTCCTTGTTAAAAGGTTAGCAATTCCCTCCGCTTGAAGGTAAAGCAGAGATTCAGTGTCCCATGAATTTCCAAACACGCTGTAACTGAGCGGGAGTGATAAAGGCGGTCTCAGCGATTTGAGTGGTGGTCAGAAAACCTCTTGCGCGCTGCCTATCCAGTCGAGGAAGAATCCTCGTGACTTTGCGGTGAAGGGAAGGAGAACCAACTACCAGAATCTCCCCATCGTGAGGTTTGGCAATAATGCGCGTATCAGTAGCAGAGGGCTGGCGAGAATTGAGTGTATCTACAGGGTTAGCAGTCGGTGACCCCAGCATGGTCTGAAGGACGTTAGCAGTACGAGAAGCATTGGAGCGCCCCACGGAGTAGACCCGTGTATACGCTGCCCTTGTGGAATCGGCATACACACGTAAGATGCCGTCCTCAAGGCGATACTCAACACCAGAGACATCCGAGAGAGTCTCAAGAATTTTTCCCAGGGTACGATTGCGAAGCCAGAGACTGACTCGAACATCGCTAGATCCATAAGTAATGAAATCAAAGCCACCCAGGTGAGCCAACCCCCTCATCAGGGTAATTACATCAGCATCCTCTACTCGGACACTGAAGAGTTCACCCCGTACATCAGAACGCTGAACTACATCGCTACCAGAGGCGGGAAGCCGAACCGTAGCGACCAACAAAAAGAAAACAACACCCAAAAGAACAAAACGAAAAGAAATCACAAGAACCCAATCTCAATTCTAAGGATTGAAATTTAAGGCCAGGGGATTGTCCCCTTTTGTCCCTTTGTCTTTATCGGTAATCCATTATAAGGTGGTGTTAGCGTAGGTTGGTCTTGAAAACTGAATTTGGGCCAATCAGCTGCCTATTATGGAGGTATGAAATGAGGCTATTTTTCGTTCTGGTTTTGTGTTGTCTGTCTGCATTGGAAGCAGCCAAAGACGATATCTCTATTAAAACGGGATATTTCCCACAAAGCGTTTATCTGGAAGCGACTTCTGGTGGGGGATTCCTGAATTTCGATTGTATGTTTAAGCCAATTAAGGCTGGCAAGGTATTCATCGTACTCTTTCACTACCTTGACCGGGAAGGCAATGTTCTTCTGATTCGCAGGTTGGCACCCAATCCACCCTTTGAGAATGTAGGCATTCATTTGGCGGTATTTACTCCGGGAAAGGGACCCGTGCTCCATCAAAATTCATTTCAGGCTGGTGATAGCGTATTTATAGCCCATCCATTTGAGCAGGTTCCGGCACACTTTCTGGTGAAACGGGTGAAATGCCAGATCATTCTGGTTAATGAAGATCAGAGCTACGAGGAACTGGAGATTCAGGTTCCGGTGAGTAAACACCGACCAAAGAGCGCATTCTATCCTCCATTTGATGAAACTTGGATTCATTTGCAAGGTCACGATCTCAGGGCTCATCATCGGCAGATTTACTATCATCGCAACTCAAATTACTTTGCCATCGACTTTCTGAAAATCGATAGTAGTGGAGAATTAGTAAGACCAGGTAGGGATGGTACTAAGTTGAGTGATTTCTATTCCTACGGGGCAAAAGTATTAAGTCCCGGGGATGGAGTTGTAGTGCAGATTCTCGATCGGTTCGAGGATGCCCCAATTGGAGGCAGGGCAAAGGATCTTGATCCAAATTTCCCGGGAGGGAACCACATCCTAATCCAACATGAACCGAATCTGTTTTCATACCTGGCTCATCTGCAGAAGGGTAGCTTTCTGGTTCAGGTAGGTGACAAGGTTAAGACCGCTCAAGAATTAGCCTTATGTGGCAATTCAGGTAATTCTGATGCCCCCCACATCCACTTTCATCAGGTACCTGAGGCAAAGACTAATTTATTAACGGTTCATGGACTACCCATTATATTTCGAAAGTTTCAGACCAGGGTTGGCGATAGGAATATGGTTCACCAAAAGCTCGGCAGTTTTCCAGGGGAAGTAATTTTGGGGCAGAAGTGAAAAATCCATGACCTGAACTCTACTAAGACTATTCTTGAGTTAGATTGCAATTTGCTTAAAAGTATCCAAAATTGCTTTCGTTATTAGATAATCCCCTTTAGTAGCCTGTTCCCGCAATTTTCCTTGGAAAGGATTAGCATGCTCAAAAATCAAGAAGCGGCAAAAGTCGCTCTTCTAATCAATGTCGTTTTGGTAACGTTTCAATATATGGCTGTTGTCTGGATCCTGGGTCCTTTTAGTTCACAGTTCAAATCAATTTTTGAATCGATGAATGTGGAACTCCCCACGATGACTACATTCATACTCTCTGTTTCTGGAGCGGTGGATGGTCCGCTCGGGTTGGGCCTTGTGCTTCTGATAGTGCTGGCAGGAATTGGAGCGGGATGGCTTGTGATGACTACTCAGCAGATCTACGTGGTGCTGCCGATAACCAACGCTCTTCAGTCCCTGGCTCTACTTATAGGCTTTGTAGTCTTTATCTGGATTTTTGTGCCGATGCTGACCCTTGTTAATGGAGTGGGATAAGACCAGGGCACTGTGCCCGTTTCTACATCGTTGGGAGACTCGGGTTCAAGTTTTATGATGCTGGCGTACTAAGGAGTGATCTTGATCAAACAATTTCTTGTTTTAAGTGCCATAGGGATGTTTCTGGGTGTTGCCCTGGGAGCATTTGGTGCGCATGCCCTGAGGGAAAAGCTATCAACAGAGATGCTTAATGTTTGGAATACCGCTGTTTTGTATCACATGTTACATAGTTTGGGCCTCGCTATCGTGGCTATCGTTTACAAATCCTATGGAGGACCCCATTGGTTTTCATGGGCCGGTTGGTTTTTGATTTTCGGTGTACTGTTCTTTAGTGGTTCGCTCTACATCATGGCCATTACCGGGATCCGTTGGCTAGGGGCCATCACACCCCTGGGAGGGCTGAGCCTTCTGGCCGGCTGGGGTTTCTTTGCCTGGGCCTTATTTAAGGCGAAATAACGGACTATTACTAAATTCCAGATGGCTCAACTCAAGGCTTTTTTCTCATAAGATCATTATATTTGATTCTGACTTCTCATTTCGCTACAAAACCACTACACAAATTGAGCAGAACCCATCAAAATACTGGATTCCCTGGTCAAGCCAGAGAATGACGAAATCTTAAGATTCTTGAGTTGATCCAGGGGAAAATCCACTTACCCCATTACTCTATACCTATTCTACTCCCCTTCTAATATCAGGAATAAGTCGAGAACCTGGGTGTGGTGGTTTTGTGGGAGTTGTTTCAACCCTCTTTATCTTTGAATCAATGGGCTGAGATTTTGGATCACATGGGTGAGCGAAAAGTTTGCGGCAAGTGAAGACGACGAAGGGACTAGCAGAGCTAATGCCGAGGAGGATGAGCGAAGCGGCGGACTTTGCAGCCAGCCGTGTGACCCTAAATTTCAGTTTATTGGTTCAACTCTTATTCCTGAGCTTCGAATTCAGGAGCTGAGGTCTCTTTATTCAGCGGCCCTTTCTTAATCTCAGGCTCAGGCCCCTCTTCTCCATCATGCAAGTCGTGGGGAGCGGGTCCACTGAGCTTTTGCCCTGTTTCGGTCTGCTCTTTGACTAAACGCATATCAAAGGATCGGTTGTTGAGAACTCCCTGTACGTATTGCAGTTCTTTATAGAGTTCTTTGAGTTCGTGATCCCCGAATTCGAAATCCACCGACTTGGTGTCTTTGGCACTTGCGTGTAGGGATACATAGATATTCTTGTTAAGGGATCGGTGATCTAACAAAGAGATGAGAAACCCGAGTCCGAGTTCCTGAAAGGCTCCGTTTTTCCGAAGTTCCATGAGCTTTTTAATTCTCTGTTTGTCACTCATTGCAGATTCTTCCGTGAGGGCCTCATCGAGTCCTTTGACCATCTTTCTCAGCTTCCAGGAATTCTGCTCCTGCCAGGTTTCATCATCCTCCCAATCATTGGTATTTGATGAACGGGGGTCGGGCAGTGGCACCGTATCCATAAAGGTGTCTAGTCTGTGTTTTAAGCCTGATCTTACCGATCTTTGTAAGTCTCCAAGGGCTACTCGGTGAATAATTGCCTGGAAGAAAATTCGCACGTTATAACGCTTCTTATTCTCATTCCATTCTCCCCATTCGATTTGATCATAGATCCAACCAGGGATATTTCTCATGAAGAATTCTTTCAGATCTTTTTGCTCACTTCCCCACATACGCTTGTCTTTCACGTCCATGGACATCCCGAAATCCTTGAAATCTGGACCACCCTCATCATCAAAATATCCCAGTGGCTGTCCAAGTTCATTTTGGCTGGACTCCAGACTCATTAATCTTTTAGCCGGGTCGAGAGATCTTCCCTGGGCGTCAGTGGGCCAGAGGGCAAAGTAGTTGATAACCTTCTGTGTTTTGGAGAGGCCAAAGAGAAACTTATTCTTTTTGATAACCGTGTGGGTTGGAAAAAAGAAATGGTGCTGTTTATCGTCCCGGTCTGTGTAGCTAATCTGGTTTTCCGTATAGATATTTTCTTTGGAATACTTGATCAGGTTAAATCCGAGTTTCCAGTTGCTGGACTTTCGTTCAAATTCATTGGAGCCTTTGAAGATGCGATCGATACGGCGCTCAGCTTCGGGCTTCTCACGATCCTCTTTAAAAATTTCTTCGGTGAGCGTGAGATCGGTAATTAACTCATCCCCCACTTCTTTGTGACTCTTAAAGGGGTTTAGAATCTTAAGATTCTTGAATTTGAAGGTACTGCTCAGAATCTGATCGTATGCCTTTCGAGAGGGCTCGTCTTTCAGATCAAAGGTATAGTCGAGCAAAAAGAGATTTCCGTGTTCCTTACTCAGTCCAAATCTGGCCAGGTCTAGATCAACAAATCTCTTGATTTTTTTATCGATAATCCCAATTCCAAAGATTTTAAATTCCACTCCTGCGGTTGCGCCGACACCTTTTCCACGCCTTCGCAGGGCGATGAGTTTGACTCGAACCTTGTCATTTTTCATCCGAAATATATGGGCTTGAAACTCACCACTCAAAAGATAGTGACTGTTGATGCCGGCACCAAAGACTCCTTCCGTGAAGGATAGTCCTGCGCCTACAACGATGTTGAGTCGTGTAGGAATGCTTACGAAATCACCTGGCTTCAGGTTTTTGCGAGCCCATTTGGCTTTGAGGGGGAGTCTGGCAAAGGTGTAAGGAAGTGCTGTCAGTGCTTTCTTTTTTGATTTGAATTGGCGAACAAAAATAATTTCCGTTCCGTTTTCTATATTTATTGAAATGGGTAAATCAACAACATCTGAGAGAAGGTCTCCTGGGTTCAGGTTGGCCTTGAGAATCCATTTATCCATGCGGTTATACCACCCATCCATATAGGAAGGTTCAACCTCATAGCGGTAGCGGCTGGAAATACCGATTCCTTCGGCCAGGTTAAGGTCTACCAGATCTACCTTAAACTTGATATCTAACTCGGCGATTTCACGTTTGATTTCCTCTTTGAGTTTTGCTGGACTGAGCCAATCTTTGATACCAGCATGGGAGGATGGAGCCAATAGAGTTAGGGCGAGAATGAAAAAGAATAGAAAACGCATAGGTAACTTCCTTTAAAGAAGAGTGTCAGATTCTACAATGAGATTACGTGAATGTTATCTCAGAGTTGCATGAATTTAAAAAAAAGTACTCGATTCGCAAAGGAATGCTGAAACCCAATACTGGGCCTGTCATTGAAGAAGCGGAGAATTCTGGGAGCCTGTCGGAGAATCGCCTTTTACTGCGACCGGCTGCTAGTCAGCCAGCCCCGAGACATCTGGGCTTTCAGTTTCTTCGTTCAGGGGACCTTCATCCAGCTCTTCATTCCCCTCTCCCTCACGATCTTCACCCTGGTCTGTGGAAAGGCTTGCAGATCCAATTCTCTGGGCTGAGTCCTGTTCTTCCTTGAGAAGACGCATATCAAAAGAGCGGTTATTCAAAACGCCCTGCACATACTGTAGCTCTTTGTAGAGTTCCTTGAGTTCATGATCACCATACTCAAAATCAAGGGTCTCAGTATCCTTAGCACTGGCATGCAAGGTGATGGAGATGTGCTTACTGAGGCTTCTACTATCCAAAAGAGAGATCAGAAACCCGGAGCCGAGTTCCTGGAAAGCATCGATGCTTCTAAGTTCCATTAGCTTTTGGATTCTTTCTTTATCTCTAAGTATATGTTCAGCGCTAAGAGCCTCATCAAGGCCCTTAATCATCTTTCTGATACCCCGTGCATTTTGCGACTGCCAGGTGGGTTTTGGACCGTGTTTTTTGCTTGATCCGGAATCGTGGACCTTTGGGAGCGGTACAGTTTCCATAAAAGCATCCAGACTCTCTTTGAGGTCGTCTCTGTTTCTATTGGCTAATTGCCCTACTCCAACCCTATGAATGATGGCCTGGAAGAAAATTCTTCCATTGAAGCGCTTTTTCTCTTCTGCCCAGTCTCCCCACTTGATCTGGTTGTAGATGGAAGCGGGAATATTTCTACGGATATAGTCTTTGATATCCCGTTGTTCAAAGCCCCACATCCTCTTGTCCTTACGATCCATGGACATTCCAAAATCTTTGTAGTCAGGAGAGTCTCCAGAGGCACCCTCAAGCGGAGGGAGCTTACTGATGAGAATATCCCCGTCGGGATCCAGGGGATCCTTACTGACCGTGATATGGCGGCTCTCATCAAGAGATCTCCCATCTTTGTCGGTAGGCCACAGGGCAAAATAGTTCATGACCGTAGAAGATTTGGCAAAGCCGAACAGAAACGAGTTCTTCTTAACCACTGTATGTGTGGGGAAAAAGTAGTGGTGCTTCTTTTCCTCACGATCCACAAAGCTGATCTGGTTTTCGGTATAGGCTTGCTCTTTGGAGTATTTTATTAGCTTGAAGCCGAGTTTGAAATTCTTGGATTTCCTTTCAAATTCATTCGATCCTTTGAAGATGCGATCCACTCTACGCCGCTCTACCGGCTTTTCGCGATCTTCTTTAAAGATGTCTTCAGTGAGGGTAAGATCTGAGATGAGTTGTTGGGAAATTTCCTTGTGACTTTGAAAGGGATTTAGAATCTTGAGATTCTTGAATTTGTAGGTACTGCCCAGGATTTGATTATAGGCTTTACGGGACTGTGAATCCTTTAGATCAAAAATGAAGTCCATGAGGAAAAGATTACCGGTTTCTTTGTCATAGCGTAAATCCGCGATGTTGACACCTATAAATCTCTTTATTCTTCGATCTACGAGCCCAATACCAAAGATCTTGAAATCTATATCTGCGGAAGCGGATGCTCCCAGTCCCCGTTTTCTTAGCGCCATCAGTTTGACTCGAACCTTGTCATCTTTCATCCGAAAGAGATGGATTTGGAAAGCACCGCTAAGAAGGTAGTGAGTATGGGCACCAGCGCTAAGGAAGCCATCCGTAGCTGTTGTACCGGCACTCACCATGACATTCAGGTTGGCAGGTAGGCTGACAAAATCTCCTGGCTGAAGCTTACTACGAGCCAGCTTGGCTTTTAGGGGAAGCCTGGCAAAGGTGTAGGGAAGTGCCTTCATGGCTTCTTTACGCGTCTTGAACTGGCGTACAAAAACAACCTCCATCCCATTGCCAACATTAACAGAGATGGGTAGGTCTAAATCTTTGATAAAATCTCCGGGACGCAGATCGGTGTTGAGGACCCATTTATCAATCCTTGTGTACCAGTCGTCAATATAGGAAGGCTCGACTTCATAGCGATACCTTGAGGAGATCCCAACCCCTTCCGCCAGGTTGAGATCAAAGAGATCTACTTTGAATCCAATGTCGAGTTCAGCGATCTCATTCTTTATTTCTTCCTTGATTTTTGCTGATTCCAGGTAGTTTTTCAGGCCAGCATGGCTATGTGGCAAAAGGAGAGTGATGGGAAAAATTAGCAGCCAAAAGAAACGCATGGGTTAACTCCGGGAATAGTTCTATTCTGAAGGATGACTACGACTAAAGTAACCGAAAGGTTTCTCTCTTAGAAAACTTTGGATCAGGATTGGGAATCAGCAGCCTTCTCTTCAGGTTTCTTTTCGGACTTCCTTGGTTTGCGTGGTTCGAATTCGAATCCATAATTCCCGTTGGGTTTTACGAAAAGTTTGGCGTTGAAGGGGCGGCCTCTCTTTGAGATAAAACTCTTCATCCAATCGGTAGCTCCGTCACGAAAATAAGATTCCGCTTCTTCCTCGGTCACTGGACGCTTGCAGATTTCCGCGGGAAGTCTTCCCACAAAGGGGCCATTTTCAAATTTCTTGGATTTACCCTTGAGTACTTTAGGTACATCTTTGCTCTCAAAATAGAAGGCCTGATCTGTTTTTCGAAAAGTTCCCTGCAGGGCAAAGTAGTCGCTGTCGAGTAACCTTTCGGATTCAATGGTTTCTTCATCCTGCATGTCCTGGGCTGATTTTGGTTTTTGTAGTACATAGGTACCGTCTTCCAACAACCGTTCGATTTCAGCCCGGTTGGAACTGCCTATGCATAGACGCCCGGTAAAGGGCTTTCCATCGGGAAAACGAAATTCCAGATCTCGAGTGTGGCCTTTCTCCAGGACTTCCTCGAGACTTTGGTAATCAATGTAGCGCTGGGAAAGTTCTTTATGAACCACAAAGTCGCATTGGGAGTTTTCCATGGTGTTCTTTTCGCAGGAATAGGCATAGAGATTTTCCCTGATCATGGATTTGCAGACCGGGCAGGTTCCCAGGGTCGGATCATTCTCGTATAGCTCATCATATTGAAAATCACGGACTTGCTGAACGATTTCAGTGATGTAATCAATGATGCGATTCATGTACTCTTCACTGGTACTCTGGCGACTTTGAACTTCTCGCAGGAGCACTTCCATATCCGCAGTGAGTTCAACTGAACTCAGGCTCTTTATATCTACTCTTCGCAAAACATCAAATAATCGAATGGATTTGGCTGTTGCCCGCAACGAGTTCCCGCTACGTCCGAGATATTCTTTTGAAATCAGGTTTTCAATAATATCTGCACGGGTCGCGGGAGTTCCTATTCCCTTTCCCTCCATAACTTCATGCTGTTCTTCACTTTCGAGATTCTTGCCGGCATATTCCATCAGGCTCAATAATTTTGCCTCTCCAACTCTTGGGGGGGGTTTGGTATGGTGGTCCGAAGTCTCAAACTCAGTTGCCTGGACTTCGACATCGCTTGCTTTATCCTGACCCGGTATGAGGGGCGGGAGAGAGGTACCTTCCTCTTCGATTTTTCCGTATACAGTAGTCCAGCCGGGAACTTTGAGGAATTTTCCTCTGCACTTGAATTTTAACCCATCCAATTGGGTGCTGCGTTCCACTACTTCCCATTCCGCCGGCGGATGAAACACTGCGATCACACGCCGCAAGATGAGTTCAAAGACTCTGGCGTCATCATCACGAAGGGAAGCTGTAGGGGTTTGTCCGGTGGGTATGATCGCGAAGTGATCGGAAACCTTGGCATCATCGAAGACTTTGCGATTATCGGATTGGATCTTTCCCAGGATGGGGGAAATGTGCTGTTGGAAAGATTGGAAGGATTGGAGTTGATTCAAGGAATCGGTGAGAATCTGGGCATATTCATCGGGTAGATGCTTGGAATCCGTACGGGGATAGGTAATAAGCTTATGCTGTTCATAGAGTCGTTGAGCAGACTGGAGGGTTCTGATTGCAGAGAATCCTAAACGCTGGTTTGATTCTCTTTGCAGGGAAGTCAGATCAAACAGGGAATATGGACTCTGCAGTGATTTTTTACGGGTTTCACTGGCCTGGGCTTTGCGAGTGGTTTTCTCCAATCCCTTGATCAATTCCTCGACTTTCTTATAGTCAAAGATCCGATCTTTCTGCTCATCTTCAGACTTTGCCAGGTGCAGCAAGCCCTTATAAGAATGGTCCGAAGCCTGAAATTCAGCATGAATTCTCCAATATGGCTTTGGGACGTGGCTAAGAATCTCCAGTTCACGGTCAACCACCATTCCCAATGTTGGAGTTTGGACTCGACCGATGGAAAACACAGTCCTGCGGCTTCTACTTTGTAGTCTTTTGGTGACAGCCCGTGTTCCATTGATACCAATCAGCCAATCGCTTTCGGCTCGGTTTCTCGCGGCATCTGCGAGACCTTCTAATTCTTCACCGGGCAGGAGATTGGTAAATCCCTTTTGGATTGATGCTTTGGTCATGGAAGAAAGCCATAGCCTCTTTATGGGTAATTTGGACTTTTCCTTGTAGAGAATTTCGCGGAAGATTAACTCCCCTTCACGACCGGCGTCACAAGCATTGATGAGGCCGTCAATGTCCTTACGCTTAAGTAATTTCTTGATGACCGAATATTGTTCACGAGTTTTCGAAATTACCTTATATTCAAATTTTGGTGGAAGAATGGGAAGTTCCTTGATCCTCCAGGCCTTATATTTTTTATCGATGTCTTCCGGGTCCTTAAACTCGAGAAGGTGACCAATAGTCCAGGTCAACACATAGGAGTCGTCTTCGAAATAGTTGCCTTCTTTATTCTTGATCCCCAGGGCCTTGGCAATATCCTGGGCAACGCTAGGTTTCTCTGCGATAATGAGTTGCTTTCCCATAATTTTCTATTCTCTCCCGGTTCATATCCTGGACTGGAGCCCGTAAATTTCAGCTAAATTAGCCTGAATCGAAGGATTTGAGTCACAGAATGGGTTTAGAAAATAGCAGAATTAGTTAAAATTGCAATAGGCATGGAACATCTCAGCCCTGAACGAAGACAAAGAATTGAAAAATGGAGACGTTGGAGGGATCTGGCCTATCTGGCCGTCTTGGTATGGATCATCTTTGATCCTGGCTCCGCCATATGGAGTCTCCCAGCCCTGGGAATTCTATGGATTTGCTTCTATATTGTGGAGAGAATTTTTGAGTTAAGGTAGGGTCCCTTTAACTGTCCAGGGGTGCCGGGGTTTTGGAGTCCTTGCTTAAATTCTTCGACAAAATTCTTTCACCCAGCAATTCCAGACGAGATTGGTCATGTTCCGTGATTGGAATCGTTTTACTCCAATTATCTTCACCAACGCTGCCGGGAAGATTAATGCGAATAGACTTTCCCAGTAAATCCTGCAGTGGGAAAATTACATACTGACTTGGAGATTTAAGCAGTCGGTCTATAACTCGGTCGAGTAAATCAAGGATTGTAAATTCTTCCTCAGGCTTGATGCCTAAATAGGCTGCAAGCTCAAATACCCTGCTGTCATCCATGTTTTCAAGAAATTCGAAAAATGACTCCGAATCGTGGGTGGAAGTACAGGCCAGAGTCTTTGTGGAATAGGTCTCTGGAAAGCGGTATTTTTCAGACTTGTACTCACCCCAACCAAACAAAAAGACTTTATAACCCGGAATATCAATGTCCTTCATCCATTTATCAATGGCAGGAGGGATACTGCCCAGGTCTTCTCCGATCAGTTCTATCTGTGTGTCTTTTAGTGCACGAATCAAATCGCTGGCAGGGCCGGGAGTCCATCTCTTGACCTGGTTAGGTTTTTTACCGTCGGGGACAGCCCAATAGGAGTAGATCCCTCGAATATGGTCCAGCCTTACCAGGTCAAAGAAGTTCTCAAGCCAGACAAGGCGCTTTTTCCACCAGGAAAATCCGTCTTTTCCCATCTTTTTCCAGTCATAGATAGGATTTCCCCAGTCCTGACCTTCAGCAGCATACAAATCAGGCGGAACTCCCGCCCGAACTCCCTTTTTAAAATTTCCAGGCTCGGACCAATAATCTGCGGAGTTCTTGGATACATAAAGAGGTAAGTCACCCATGAAAACCAGACCATTTTCAGCGGCAAATAATTTCAGGTCACTCCATTGTTCAAAGAAAATCCACTGTAGGTAGCGATAAAAATTAACTTCCTCTTCGTTTGAATTTGCCCATTCACGGGCACTCTTTAGATCTTGATGATCCTGGTCCCAGTCCCAAAACGCTTTGTTTTCCTTTGAAGATAAAGCATGAAAGATGCTAAATGGCTCGAGCCATTCCTGGTTTTCACGGTAGAAGTTCTGGTAACGCTTTTGATCAAAAGGAGTTGCATCCTTTTGAAAATTCTTAAAGCTCTCTCTTAGGATTGGTAATTTTAGACCTCTAACCTCGGAATATTGGACACTGGTCCCCGACTCCACCACGTCAATGCTACGGTTGAGGTACTTGAGTCTACCGAGGGAGAGGTAGATCGGATCCATTCCAAAGGCGGATATGCTCGAATAGGGGCTGGTATCATTGCCGCTGAGGGCATTGAGAGGAAGAAGTTGAATAATCTCAATTCCCAGGTTTCGGACTCTCTCAATCAGGTGATAAAGGGAGTCAATATCCCCTATTCCATGTGCACCCGGGAGTGAAAAAAGAGGAACCATGATTCCCACTCGCTTTTTTGCCATGGCCACATTCTATCTTGATCTGGCTCTGGAATCTATGGGAATTGAGGATTCTATGTTGGGGTAAGACTTAATGGGGGATAAAAGAAAAGGGACCCGTTATTTCAACGGGTCCCTTTAACAACTGCGTTGGCAGGTTTCTTTCATATCCATCCTATGTCAGTTAAGTGTGATTTCATGCGGCAAAATCGAGGTTCTGTCCTAGAGGCTCTCGAAGAGCCATTTCTAAGCCCTCAATGTCGCTAAGACCAACAGGTTCAGACTCTCTAGAATTGACCCTGCTCTCGGAGCTATCATTTCCTCCATCGGAGGGTATATAGGCATCCAAAGGATCTGGCGACTTCAGGGAAGCGTCACCTCGCTTAGGCGCGGTGTGCATTTCGTCGATCTGAAGGCGTGTTTTCTCAGACACGGTCTGGTAAAACATTTCCTTCAACCGGATGGATTGAAAGACTCCTGTCATCGTGTTATTCGCGCTTCCCATGGTTAATCACCCCCTTTTCGGAAGAAATTGCAATTAAATGTTACTTAGAATATCGGCATCAGGAATATCGGACTGAAGAGTACAAAGGGGTACAAAAACGATGCGTGTGTAAAGATATACAAAAAAATGTAAAAATTTATGCTTTTTGTAAGAATTATGCTAAATTAGGTAGACTGAATACGGGGTTCAAGGATGACCCAATTAATCTCCAGGGAAGGAGAGAGTGTTTTGCGGCATCGGAGAGGGACTTCATGGATAGGAATTTTTACCCTGCATCGGCGGGTGTTGGTGAGCTAGGACAGCTTCGTCGAATGAATGGATTACGTGGTAGCGGTTCGGTGGTTCTAACAGATCATAAATCGATTAATTCAGGACTCCTAAATGGGACCGGGGTACGCAGAAGTATTCCCGTTCTAAATAGGAGGGTTCCAGAACCAGGAGATGGTCTGCTTCGTAGTCGGGAGTGTAATTATCGACTAAGTAGAACTCCCTCGGTTTAATGCGTGACGCTTCTTTTTCTGAATCATACTCCATACAAAGAATTCTGGACTCCGATTCGAGAACATCTAGGTAGCATTCCCTCAAAAGAGTTTCCCTTTTGCGAATTTTGGGAAAGGACTGGGAGTTTTCGAGCCTGGGAGGAATATAAGCCAGATCCCCACAGTCCGCCTGTATGGGTGGCGCATTCCCATGGCTGTACTTTTCTACCTCAGGTTCGAGAATTTTTCGCGCTGAATCAAAACCTGCCCACCTGTTGGATCAATCCAGAGCTTCAGCCCCTATTTAGGAACGTAGACAACCCGGTTGAAGAGGTTCGAGGGAGAGACGCGGATGAGATTCTGCAGAAATATTCTGATTTTGTAAATTCCGGTTCTGTGAAGTCTTCAAGAGCCGTTGAGGAATTCACGGGAGCATTTCATAATTCGTTAAACTATTCCAAAGCGCTCATGCTGGAACACGCGGATTTGTGCTCAAGCCCTGACGAGAAATTTTTATCCAATTTTCAATTTGGCCCGACTCTGTTTCTACTCAGAGAGTTGGAATCCGAGGCTGAAAATTCCACATATGGGCGAATAGGACTTCGTTCCTTTCATTCATTACCTGAATCCCGGATTGAAGTGATACCAGAGCTAGATCCTTTTCCATTTCAAGAAAATACGCTTGAATCACTACTGTTCCATTTGGAAAATTTTTACTTCAAAGTCTCCAGGTCGTGTGAGTAGACTTTAGATGACAGAACCGCTAGAATTAAGTTCTATGGATGGGGCCCATCCAATTGTTCATCGAAATTTCGGAATCTATTGTACAGATTCTTCTCTGTCCGCCCGAATTCACGACATTCTCCCGTCGGTGGACCAGATTTCCCATTCTGTTCAGGACTTTCAAACTTTAGAACCTGTTCGTGACTATCTTCTCTATGATTTGCCAGATTTTTTGGTTGTTGATCTAGAGTCCCCGCAGACTGACCTGGGTGCGATAAGAAGAATCTTGAATGAAGATCCCTGGCTTGGTGGAATTGGAATCATCTGCCTGGTAGCCAGGGCCAAGAGCGCAGACTTTCTCCAGTTGGCAACCGAGTGGAATTTATTGGCCGTCGTGGAGAGAGAGGATTTAGATGGGTTACAGAAGGTACTGGGTACCATCCTTAGAACCCCTGTCCTGATTCTGGATTATCAGAAGACAAATCCATTCCATGAGAGCCCTAAGGGGAGTATTAAAATCAAGAATGACCTCTCTGAGGCAGAAGAAATCGCTGGTATGGTTTCTTCTTATCTTCTGCGTACGGGGAGAATTGAAAAGAAGAAATCTTATAACTTAAACATGAGTCTCTCTGAGTTGCTGATCAACGCTATCGAGCATGGCAATTGTATGATTAGTTTTTCTGATAAAACCAAGCTTTTGGAGGCGGATGTAAATGTTGCTGAACATATAGCCAAGCTAAACAAAGATCCGGAAATTGGCTCCAGAACAGTTACTTTGGAATACTCGATCCAAAAAGATTCTTCAACCTGGATTGTAAGGGACATGGGTGAAGGCTTTGATCATAAGAAATATCTTAACTCTGAAAACCAGGATCTTTTTCTTCCCCATGGCCGAGGTATTCTCATGGCTGCGAATAGCAGTGATTCTCTTAGCTACAACGGCAAGGGCAATGAGGCGACCCTGGTATGCAATCATCAAAAGGAAGATGAGTATCGAGTGCCAGTGGGATTACTTACCGAGGAAGTGGCGATTTTTCAAAAAGGTGAGGTTGTCTTTTCAGAAAACGAGGAATCATCGCACCTATACTATATTCTGACTGGAGAATTTGAAGTTTCTGTAGGAGGAACAAGAGTTGGACATTTGGCACCTGCGGATATGTTTATGGGGGAGATGTCCTTCTTGCTGAACAAGCGCCGTACCGCTACGGTAGTATCTCTCAATCGGTCCAGGCTGCTCAAGATTTCTCATCGGTCCTTTATCCGAATCATAAAAACCCACCCAAACTATATGTTAGTGTTGGCGAGGTTGCTAGCTCAGAGACTCAGTCGAACTAATCTCGCCACAGGTTGATCCAACTTCAACATCTCCTGTCACTCTTGGGTCTTTGGATTCGATAGCAAACAGGCTCTTATGCCAAAAAAGCAAACCTATGCTACTTCACGGTATACTTGAGCACCCGATCCCTATCTTTTTCCAAGATGTATAGATAGGAATCCGCTAGCAAAACATCCAAACTGGCAGAAAGAGTCTCTCCAGAGGTTGAATCAACGCTATCTATACGCTGTACTTCCCTTATTGTGGGAGGTAGGGTGCCGCTAACCTCGAACACCCTCACAGAGGGGCCATCAGGTATAGCGATGTGGTTTCCAAGGCAAGATGGTGGTCCAGGACTCGTAAACGTCATGTCCGCTCCCCTGAGATCTTTCGGAGTGATTGAGGTGGACGCAGTACTATTAACGATCTTTGTAGAATTTGCGGGGAAACTGACAAAATCAATGTTGCCCTGGGGATTTGTTCCAACAATTACCAGTCCGCTGGTGACAGAACATAAACCTGTTGAGGATACCTGGGAGAGATCGGCAGTACTGGCCGTGTCGCTTTGTGCCTGATCCGTAAAGCTCAGGAGTTGAACTCGGTACTTATCATTAGAATGGTTTTCCAGTACATAGAGATTTAAGGAGGATCCGTCCACGAGCAAAGACATATCGAGGACCTGCTCAAACGGAGAACTTCCAGCGGTAAAGACTTCTATAGTTGATGTACTGATCCCAGCTGGTAAAAAGGCCTGATCATTAACATTCGTCCGAATAAATGATTGAAATGTGCTCTCTACTACATGATGTAGTTTGTTCGGTCCCTGGAGAAAGAAAGTCTCCCGGGTTGTGCTGCTAAAAATCTCTCCTGATAAGCCAGTTGTATAGGTGAGAGCCGATAAGTTGGTCAGGCTTTCTTCCTTCATTTCCGGTGTCTGCTCAAATGCTAAGGCTGAAGTCAAAGAGCTGATCGAGAGAGAGGTAGTGGTGACATTTCTGTTCAGTTCATCTGAGCTAATTGAGCGGAAATCAACAAACTCAAGGGTTGAGTCAAGGAGTAGCCATTCGTCATCTACCAGACCCAATAGGACAGGTGCCACCATTCCGCCCGAGGTGAATGGATTGTCTCCAAAATATTGAGAGAGAGTTCCGCTGCTGGTGAATCTGCTAATTCTTCTGGAAGTTCGGTCCACAACATAGAGTTCATTGAAGTTTCCTTCATTTTCTGGCTGAAAGCCCCTGATTGAATCAATGGAAAGAAAACTTCCGTCTGAATATCCTTGTCCCCCGAAGGAAGTAATTAGAGAGGGAGGGGTTGCAGTGATATCCAGCTTGTAGATCCTTTGATCTGTTCCACTGCCGATATATGCCACCGCGCCGGAGGGTTCAATTTCCATGGCGGTGGGGTCAATGATGACCTCTCCGGTGCTCAAGTCTATTGGAGTTAAGCCCCTCAGGCGTCCATCATTTAAAAACTGAAATTTATCAATGCGTTGGAGCCCTCTATCCGCCAGATAGACCCACTCTATAGATGAAGTGACCTCATTATCAGTATTTCGGGAGAGGGCCTGCGTTATCACAAGAGCTGAAACTTGTGATGAGATCTCAACAGGGTTTGTGCCTGGTCCCAGGACGCCCGTAGATGTTGGGGTTCCACCCGCGGATGGTGGATTTGATGCAAGAGCCGGATCGTTCAACAGCGACTTCACATATCGAAAGAGCTGGTCTGAATTCGCTTCGCTCGTGGCTCTAAAGAGATACACGACGCTTTCCTGAAACGGGGTGAAACGGACTTTGCTACTAGTGCTGGATATCAGGTTGGAGGAACTCGAGTCCTGGGAATCCCGAAAAACATCGTAATTGCTTGTTGGGAGCGGGTTTACTTCTCTGGTGATAAATTGATCCAAAAAGCTCTGCGCGGTCTCCTTAAACAAGCGAACAACTTCTTTGTGTGTAGTTGTCGTATCTGAGAAGACAGAATTGATTACTAAAGATTGAGAGTCTGTGTTACCGCCCCTGGGGAAGAAGGCGTCAAAGTTCTCAAAGTCGGATACCTGTGAGTAAAAATTAGACTTTGCGTTCCCTGAAATTGTTCTGATCAATGTAGCTGAAAAAGATCGTTCCTCTACCCGGCTTTTTTCTGCATCACCTACGAAGACACTGGTCAAATTAGCACCGCCAAAGGCGACATTAGTTGGATCATCATAAGGAAACTGGGGAACGATACTGGTTGTGAATATAGGAAAGACAGAGAGAGAAGTATTGAACTCAGTGGTATTTCCCAGGGAATCAGCAGCTGTAATTCGAATGGATTGGGAAAGTCCTGCCTTGAGGATAATGTCTGTTTGAAACTCAATTGCGGTTTGAGAGGGTAAGCTTACAAAGTTGTTCCAGGGAGAAGTTGTATTGAGTGTTATCCAGTCAGCGGAAGTGATTAATACGTCGTTGATCAAGAGAGAGTCGATCGTGTTTAGCTGATCACGAATCTCGCCTCGCAGTCTCACAAGGCTAGAGGAGGAGATGGAGTTGGTACCTGCCGAGATGAGTTGAATCTCTGGTGGAATGGTGTCCTTGAGAACATAAATGATTTCTCGTTTGCGGATATTGGGTGCCTGACGACCCGATTGGGTGAAAATCTCCTTGGACCCATCCTGGAGAAATAAAGATACCGGCCAATAGCCATCATCCTGGAAGTCCAGAACTGCCTGGAAGCCCAGGCTAGTCAAGATTTGCGTACTGCTGGTTAAAGATTGGGTTGATATGACTGAGATTGTAGAAGTATTAGCGGAATTGGCAAAGAAATCCCCAATTGTACTTCCGATGAGAGCTTCGATAGAAGAAGTGGGATTGCCAGTATCATAGCTATCGGGATTAAATTCAGCTTGAGTGCTGCCCAGGTGAGCCATGCGCAAGTTAAATTCATCAAAGTTAGACAGGCCGTCCGAATTGAGAACAAATCCACTTTCATCTTGAATCAATCCAGAAATGACCAGGGAGCAGGAAAGAGTATTACATGCGGAAGCTGTATAGACAGTGGTGCTCGTGGGACGCCCTAGAGGGGCGTAGGACTCATCTATAACAAGAGTGTTGGTGACCGCAATACCATTTACGCTGGTGACCACGAAACTTGGGGGAGAAATGTCATTGAGATCTGCCTGGGTTAGGAAATTAGCACCCTGAAAGTTGTCCCGAAAACCAAATTCATCTTCTATCAAGCCCGTAATAGGGTTAGAGCTAGACTGGGAAATGGGAAGAGAAACATCCCACATGAGATAAGAGTTACTCGTTGAAACCGGGCGGCATTCCAATGTGCTGCAGAGATAAAAGGAAGTGATTTGAGATCTGTCGGCCGCTCCGCCAGACAATTGAATTACGTCCGTTGTGACGGTTAGTGCGCTATTTTTAACGAAGCCTGATGTAGATTCCAAGATAATAGCTGGAGCACTAATGTCGATCAGGCGGAAGAGGATGTCAATCCCTCTCTTCCGCTTAAAGAATTCACTTGGGTTGGTGGTGTTGCTGTCGTTATTTTTTTTGTCTTCAGCACTAAAGCGAATGCTTTGATTTTCACCATCCTCATTGGGCAGAAGCAGGCTATAGTTCCAGCCTACATTTAAATCCGAAGTCCCAAACTTTTCGGCCGCTTCGCTATTGAATCGTACTCTGCTTACTCCACCTGGATCCGCAGCAGTTCCTTCAAAGAAAATCCTTCTTGTGGTGATTACGTCCACACTCCATGAATTGCTCGTAGTTTGTATGGAAAGTTGAATGGAACCGGTTCCCGCTGAAGTGGTGATGCTCATAGGAATGAGCGGGTCGACTGAGCTGATCAGAGGTACATTTCGAGTAGAAAAAACAGTCATTGTAGTGATATGGATAATTGGAGGGTTGGAATCCAGGGATCTGAATGTGGCCGTAACAGGGTCCTGATTCTGATTCCCAAAACCATCTACAGCGAAAAACTCAACCGTATTGGTAATGTCGGGTTCAACTGGAAACTGGTCTATTTTCCAGGTACTTAATTGATCTCCGGTATTGGTTGCCGCGAATGTTGTTTCCGGGCCAGCGCTGTAGCTAGTGTTTCTGGCGAAAATGGATTGGATTTCAGAGCGGTCTGATGCACCTCCAGTTAAGGTGATTCTTTCAAGAGAGACCTCTGGAAAGTCAGTTGCTTGAGGTTCCCTGGTATCTCTCAGCGGGGTATCAAATGTTATAGTTGGAGGGATATTATCCAGATCAAAAAACTCAGATTGGATGCCGGCTCCTTTGACTACCGGACGTAAAGATTCTTCAATCTCGAAACGAATACGAAGGTTTGACTGGTTTTCTAGAGACTCAAGACCAGGTTCTTGCTTTGAAAACCAATAGAGGGTTATCTCAGCCCCGCCTGCCGATGTAGGCAGACTCGCAAAAGTTCCGCTCAGGGGAAAGGTGGTCTGAACCGAATCAGTGGATGCCAGGGATATTCTTGGATGGAGGGTGGTGATGGTGAGACTTTGACCTGAGGTAAAGGAGAATTTGACCTTCACCGGGTCCGATTCGGTGTCAGTCAAGATTAGACTAAGCGGAACAATATCGCTGGTAAGGCCAGGTAAAGACCTCAAGCTCACGAGGGGTGGTCTGTTTGAAGCCTGTATTTCCAAAAGATCCCCACTATAAGCCGATGCCTGGGCCTGAAACTCCGGCTCCAGGATAAATTCCGGTAATTTCAGTTCTCCTTCAAACCCTATGATTGAATAGGGAAAAGAAAGACTCAGGCTTGAGGATTGACTAAGTCCCGAATCCTTGACTTCAACCTTTAAGTGATAGGTGCGATCTCCACTGAGCCTATTTTCCAATTGAAATTGAAAGAGTCCGGTTGAATCTGTTTGAGCGCTCAAGCTGGCAGTGTTGTTTGCCGGCTGCGCATCTATCGCCTCTACAAGAAATCCCTGCGCAGGAATTCTTTGCCCATTTCGTATTCCGAGAACGATCTTTCCTGACACGGTCACTGACAGGGAACCACTTTGATCTACCGAGAGATAGGGTAAACTTGTGATGGAGAGGGTCCTTAGAGTCACCTCCAGGCTAGTCAGGTCTCCCACACCGCTCAGGGAGGCGGATGGGTCCGCGCTCCTTAAGATAGAACTCCAGGTCTGTTGTGCGAGATGCGGCTGAATTCTGGCAAATCCAAGATTCTCCAGGTTTGGTCCAGACACCGTGCTTGTCCCCTGAATGGATGTAAAAAAGCCTTTAGAAGACTCCAGGGGCCAGGATAGATAGGGAAGCGTACCCAGGATCGGGAAGATTTCAGAACTGGAGAGCACGGTAGAGGGGCTGAGGTCCTTTGATAAGGACCTGGCTGCATGTAAGGAACTAAAAATTCTTCGAAGTAATTTTACAGATCGCTCCGACCTGGGAGACTGGAAAGTTCTGAGATTTTGAATTAGGCGAAAGACGATGTTTCGAGTCCCCTGCCTGGAGACTGGATCTGGATATCCGTTATTTTGATCTGACAAGCTCTTTTGGGCATCCTTCAATTTGCCGTACTCGGAGCGAAAAGCCGGTTCAAGCAGGCTCATGGTCACATTGTCGATTTCCAGGAAGCTGTGGAAATCCGTTTCAGTATCAGATTGTAGCGGGATGGCAGTGATTGGCGTTTCCCATAGACCAGGGCTGACGCTATTTCCTCCCACATGCTGCGGTGGCCCAACTTCTTCCCCAAAATAAATGAGACCTCCGGAGGAAAGCTGTTTTTGAACACGTTCAATTGACCAACGCTTCTGACTCACGCCCAGGGAAGCGGCTGAGAGTAGATCGGAAAGCTTGATTAGATTTTCCCTTTTGCTCCTTTCAAGAGAAGCTAACTGCTGCAGGGCTTTTGTAGAAATCCAGGGAGAGGAGAATGAATCGATGGCAATGAGAGCTGTTTTCTCAAGCTGCGATGGTCCCAGGTTACGAAAAGAATTGAGTAGCTGAGAATCCAAATCCATAATTCCTGGCGGAACAGGAAAGCTGATCAGGTCATCGGTCGTGAAGGCAGAGCCAAGGTAGGTGGTGAGATTGGAGGGATCCAGTTCAGCGTTAAGGGTAGGTGAAGTGGTTTTTTCCAACTGATGCCACCGGTCTTTGACCAGGAACCGGCTTCCATCAACATTGATGAAGAATCCATTTTCCAATGCGGTATAGAGTAGTTGGAGTACTCTCCATCTTTGTCTCTGGGTAGCATCGGATAGACTTTCCTCGGCTGTAGAGACCGCTGATAATTTTAAATTTTCGCGCAGGTTCCCAAGCTGGCCCCAGAATTCCACTGCGGTGGTAAGTTCCGTGATTCTTTTAGAAAAGAGTAGACCCGATTCCCGCTGACTGATTGGGGTAGTGGTTTTGAGATCATCCTCTTCAAATGCAATATCCTCAAATTCACTCTGTATCTCCACCCTTCTGTCCGCGAACTCCAGGGATAGGACTTTGTATTCCTCTAGAAAGGAGCTTGACTTGAGTTTAGAGCTGTTTGAGATGCCGCCGAACTTAACCAGAATTTCTTCCTTAAGAAAGCGAATGGCCCCATCTGAAATTGGATTAATCTGGAGAGGCGGAGTGGTTCCTGAAATGGGTGCTGGAAGGGATACCAGCGAGGAAATCTCCAGATCACTTACGGTAGCTCGAATGATGAAAGTAGGACTATCAACGGCAAGTGCTGATGCCTGTACCTGTGAGCGGGTAATGAGAAAATTTCCCGCAAGATTTGTTCGGACCAGTTCACCAGGCAGCAGGAGGTCTTGTTCAAAAAATGGATCGTCGATGGAAAAAACCGATATACGAGCCCCTGCCACGGGTGTGGCCACAGCACGAGAAATCGAAGCCCTTGAGGAGACCTGGGAAAGACTTGCGGCGGAACCCGATGGAAGAGTAACCGTACCGTCAACCAGTGATAAAGTGGAAGAGGTGGAACTACCGGAGGAAGAGCTTTGATCCTCAAACCCTCCACATCCGGCTAAAAAGATGAGAATGCCCCAAAGGACGACAAGGCGCATAGACACAGGCCAGTATAACAAAAAACAATGAATTCTACTCTTTTTTGTGCACCTCCCTCTGGAATTTAAAGGAGGTAAAGAGTGCTGCATACATCTCTCTAAGAGTTGGTATTCAGCTTTGGTATAAAGTTGCTCCCGCAAAATCCTTATGCCAAAATAGGGTTCTAATGGTGCAAAAAAGACGTGTGGTGAACTGCATGGGATGTAAACACCACGTGATAACCTGGGATAAGAGTTTCCCCTATGCCTGTAAGTTTTGGGGATTTAGAGGAAAGAGACTGCCCTGCTACACAGTGGTTCAAGCCACAGGTTCCCCCTGCACAGAGTACATTAGTGTAAAGAAGAAGAGCCGATAACCGGGACTTAGACTCTCTACCGGAGTTTATGAATAGCACCTGGCACCGGTAAACTTTTAGAACGTGACGATGCCACGCTCCAAAAGTTTATCAGCACCATGTACCACTCCTAAACTCCGGTAGAAAGCCACATCCCGGCCATCGACTCTTCTCCTTTATTCGAAGACTTCAATTTGAGACTGGGTTATCCCCTTCCAGTGTTTAGTGGAATCTTCCTCCTTCTTTTAACTGCACCCCAAATCATCAAAAGCACCCCTCTGGAGAGGAGTCGATGTTAGGAGTGTGGTGATGGACGGGAGTTCAGAGTAGATCTAGAATCGTGATTCGTGAGGAGGACGTGGCATTGTCACGTTCGACGAGGGAAGGGCGATTCTAGATCTGCTCTGGGCTTCCGGCAAAGTGCCTAAGCTGCTAACATCGGCTCTTCTCCAGACCTATAGAACATCCATGAAGGCAGAGACACTGAAAACTGCTTTTCCCACTCCTGTGGGTCCGTAACCTTTTGGTTCGGGTAATTTGTGCTTTTGGAATGTCTCTCTAAAGGCGATTAGTAATTTACAGAAATACTCTAGTGGCGGCGCGGGTTGTGAGCCCAATTTTGCGTAGGGTTCAGGACACCAGGAAGTGAAACGGGGCATGATTTTCTTAGACATGAAGAATTCTAGACCTTCCCTGGTGGACTCAACAGCCTGATCCACATCCGTGAAGCCGTAATTTCGGTTCATCTCTACGCCAGCTACGAAATTGGGGATCACGTTCTGTGCTCCAAAGATCTCGGCGGCGTCTACTACTCGATTGATCCATCCATCTCTACCAATTACTCTGGCCTTGCCCGGACAGATTTTGTTGAAAAGTTTCTCGTCCCAGACTTCAAAATTTGGATGATAGATTTCAACTCCTGAATCTTTTAGCCTCTTACAGTCTTCAGCTTCAAAGGCTTGTACTACAGCCTTTAAGATCCAGCGGTCTTGAAACCTGGAACGGATTCTACGGGCGTACTTCTCATAAAAATCAACCTCAGACTCACCGCGAAGCTTATTGATTATTGAGCCGCCCGTTATGGTAATTGCCCTTGAGCGAGTATCCATTTTTGCAATGTGATCCAGTGCTTCTTCGATTTCATCGGGTGACTTAATTCCCGTGTAGACTCTGCCAGACTGTTTTTGCTGTCTATAGTTGGCATTGAGGTCACAGAACTGGCATTGTTCTTCCTCGTTGAAGTACTGGCATAGGCGATAGACGGTCAGGTAAATGAGATAGCCCCACTCTATAACAGGGGCAATCTCAGAGATGGGTTTCCCGCTACTCATTTTGGAATCGTAATAGGCTGGCCTCGGATGATATTCCACATCACATAGAACCTGGTTGGAGCAAAATAGACGTAGCTTTCCTTCTGAGACACGGATATTGTAGCTGGATTCTGGATTTACTCTGACTGAGACTATGGTGTCCAGCAGATTCCATACTCCACCTGAAAGTTTGACTTCTTCAGGGGCTCGGAGGTTTTCCTCCAGACTCATTTCTTTAATGGGGACTAGATCAAATGAAAAAATGAAATAGTCTTTAGGCTTATACCCGCTAGCTATTTTTAGAGAATCTTTTGAGAAAGCAAGACCATCCCTGAGAATATCTTGTTTGAGGATTGCCTCCCGTGGCAGAGAGATAAACTGATCAAAGACATTCTGTAGTCTTTGTAACTGCCGGGAATCATCTACAGAGTCGACTGGACCAGTCGAGGTATCCGTCTGCATATTCCACCATTCGTTGCATGAGTTTCTCATCGGTAATATCCCCGCCGACATACTCCGCGTAGGAGGCGAAAATTACGTGGGGATAGGGCGCCGCATGTACCTCGTTGACCAGGATTTGAGACAAATGTTCATGACTCAGGAAAGCGTTGTTTCCTCCGGACGCGATTACCTGTCCAAAGGGCTTCACCATGGATTCACAAGCAATATCGATGAAATTCTTGAGTACGCCAGGTATGGAGTAACAATAAACACCGTAGCCAAAAATTAAGCCATCAGCAGAATTCATGAGAGCTTTTGCTTCTTCGATATCCTTTCCGTAAGATTCCTTTCGTGCATCACAAAAATCCATTTCGATTTCTCTAAGATCAATAGTAGAGATTTCAGCGCCGCGTTCTTCGAAGAGTTTTTGCATCACCGAGAGCATTTGGCGGCTGCGGGAATTCTTAGATAGTGAAGCGGATACCAGTGTGAGTTTCATGAGGAACCTTTCATTATTCCTTCAGTAGGTTTTTGTCTGGTGACTGCCCTTGAAATTCTTGGGCGTCTCTGAAAGCTGAAGTGTCTTGCAACAGCAGGAGGAAAGTTCAGATAAATATCATCAGATTCCACCTGGTAGTTTTGGATAAAATCCTCTAAAAGTGCGTAAGTACTTAGTCTGTCTTCATTGTTGCGCAGATGGCTGAGTTTTTTCTGGATTTCCCGTACATATAAGTATTCATAGTAGGAGAGTTTTCCTCCGGGATTCAGGAGGTTTTGATAGGATTCCAGGATTGCTCTTACCTCTCGATGGCAGAAGTTATTGAGAGGTAGAGATGAGATAATATAGTCATACTTCTTATCCTTCTCCAAATCCTCCATTACACAGCACTCAATGCTGAAATGAACTCCTTCTAAATCTTCTTTCCACTCAGTCCGTGCCAAATTTTCAAGAATCTCACAGAATTGAGGGTTTACTTCTACGAGAACCAGTTCATCCCCTCTTCTCATCTTGGACAGGATCCGCTTGGTGATGGTACCGGTTCCCGGTCCTACCTCTAGAACGCTGGCTGGAGTAGTCCTGGAGGAGGTTAGCAATTTGCTGAGTGCGTCACCCAACTGGGAAGTTGCAGGGATCACGGATCCGACCGTATCTCGATTGGCTCCAAATTCTTTTAAGAAAGTCAGATACTGTTTCATGGTTGGTCCATAGCCCACAAAGAATGCGGGCAAAGAATAAAACATAAAATAGGTAAAGGAATCAAGATTTTAACCGGTGGTCACTCGCCCTTTAAATAATCATACAGGCTCGCGTAATCCTTAGCTGAGCGAGACCATGAGTAGTCAGTAAACATACCCCTCCTTTGAATGATTTCCTTGTTTTCCGGGTATTGATAGAGTCCTAAGGCTCTTTTTACAGCATCCAGAAATGATTCTCGATTGAAATTGTAGAAGCTGTATCCATTCCCATGTTCAGGATAGGTATCACAGTCCAAGACGGTGTCGGCCAATCCTCCCGTATGATGTACGATGGGTATGGTTCCATAGCGTAGAGAGTACATTTGATTTAAACCGCACGGCTCGTATCGTGAAGGCATGAGGAAGTAGTCTGAAGCAGCTTCAATCTGGTGAGACAGAGAATTACTGAAGGTCGCGAAGACCCTGAGTTGCCTTGAATAGCGTTCTTGTAATTGGTGCAGATAGTCAACAAATCCACTGTCTCCGGAGCCCAGGATAACAGCCTGGCAACCCATGTGAAGTATCTCTTCAAGCGACTCTTGAATGAGACCAATACCCTTCTGTGGCGTGAATCTCGACACCATTCCCACCAGGGGGACATGGGACCAATAGGGTAAGCCCATCTGGCTAAGAAAATACTCTTTATATCGATGTTTATTTCCGAGGGCTTCCCCATTAAAGTTGAATCCGCTGATATGCGGATCCACCGCGGGATTCCATTCATTGGAGTCAATACCATTGAGTATCCCCAATAATTTATAATTGAGGTGCCTGAGAATTTCCTCCATGCCAAAACCATATTCCCTGGTCTGGATCTCCTCTGCGTAGGTAGGGCTCACAGTCGTGATGAAGTCGCTATATTGCAGCCCCGCTTTTAAAAATGAGGCCATGCCCTGAAATTCCATCCCATCAAAACGCATTACTTCTGAAGGAAGGTCGAATTTTTGAACACACCCGGGGGAAAAGTATCCATGGTAGGCCAGGTTATGGATTGTGAATACTACCTTCGTATTTTGGAAGAAGGAGTCCCCCGCGTATTTTAAGCGAAGGATAGGGGCAAGTATTCCGGTGTGCCAGTCATTGATATGAATGATATCTGGCTTCCAACCTTCGACTTTGCATAGCAATAATGCGGCTTCACACAGGTAGGCAAACCTTTCGTCATTATCTCCAAATTCCCCATGCCGATCTCCATAGATGCCTTCTCGGTCAAAGTAACCCGGGTTCACAACAAAATACCTCTCAACCCCATCCTCCCTATTTCTTAAAAATGCTCCATCCTTGCGTTGGCGCGAAACATGAACATGGTACTCATGGGGCATTTGCTCCATTGGCTGGGTGATGAAATGATAGTAGGGTGAAACGGTCTTTACTTCATGGCCAATTTCTTTTAATGCCTTGGGAAGAGAACCGCTAACATCGCCAAGTCCTCCTGTTTTGCTAAATGGGGCCATCTCGGCTGAGATAAACAAGATGCGTGTCATGGAGTTCCTTTCTTCCAGGGATTAAAGTCGAATTGAATGTACCTCTTCAAGAATTTCGTGTAAAAGAACCTGAACTTTTTGAGGGTTGGCTTTCCCGCCCGTAGCTTTCATGATCTGACCCATTAAAAAACCAAGAGCCTTTTTCTTTCCTGCTTTGAGATCATCCAGTATATGAGGGTTGGATTCAAGTACTTGATGAACATGTTTTCTCAGGGATTCATCGTCGCTGATCTGGGATAGTCCACTCTTTTCCACCAACTCTTCAGGTGAATGCCCACTGGCAATCATCTCTGGGAATAGATTTTTTGCAATCTTACCAGAGATGGTTCCTTCATCTATGAGTTTGACTAGCTGAGCCAGCATCGCGGGTTTTAATAGGGACTCTGAGATACAAGTATCAGAGCGGTTTAATTCTCTTAAAAACTCGGTCAGGATCCAGTTGGAGATGGAATTTGGATTTGCGTGCATAGCACACGCTTCCTCGAAAAAATCAGCAAAATCCCTTTCCTCACAAAGAAGTGAAGCGTTGTAGGAAGAGATGCCATATTGCTTAACGAAGCGCTTTTCTCTGGCCAGGGGAAGTTCAGGAAGCTTCGAGATGACTTCCTTGATCAATTCTCTGGATATTTTAATTGGAGGGAGGTCGGGATCAGGGAAGTATCGATAATCATCCTCAGTTTCCTTGGAGCGCATCAATCGGGTTTTACCCGCTTCTTCGTCCCAAAGGAGAGTTCCTCGCTCGATTCTCTTTCCCGCTTCTAGTAGAGAAACGTGCCTTAACTCTTCATATTCGATAGCGCGGACAACAGAACGAAAGGAGTTTAGATTTTTGATTTCAACCCGGATACCTAGTTGGGACTCCCCCCTTTTTCTAACGGATAGATTTACATCGCATCTCAAGGTCCCGTTTTCCATATCGCAATCACTCACATCCACCGTTCTGAGGACTTTGCGAAGCGTTTCCAGGTAGTCTTTTGCCTCTTTGGAATTCTTCAGATCAGGATCCGTAACAATTTCCAGAAGGGGTACGGAGCAGCGATTGTAGTCCACCAGGCTTCCGCTCGTATGTGTGTGTAGAGTTTTTCCCGCGTCTTCTTCTATGTGAATTCTCCGGATGGGGATTTGACGGATCTCATCCCCCTCTCCTTTGAGTTCCAGGTTTCCATGTTCACCAATAGGTTCATCAAATTGAGTGATTTGATAAGCCTTGGGAAGATCAGGATAGAAATAGTGTTTGCGATCAAATTTAGTGATCGCGGGTACCTGGCATGAAAGCGCTAGACAAGCCTTCAGTGCGAGTTCCAGAACCTCCTTGTTGAACACCGGAAGTACTCCGGGATGCCCCAGGCATACCGGGCAGACATGGGTGTTTGGTTCGGCTCCGGAGTATTGTGCAGAGCAGGTACAAAAGAGCTTCGAGCGGGACTTGAGCTGACAATGGACTTCAAGGCCGATTACTGTTTCAAAAGAGTTGATCATGGATTTACCAGGTTTTCTACAGCCTCTGCCAGGGAAAGTATTTTAGAATCTTCAAAGGGTTTTCCGATTAGCTGGATTCCTACCGGTAATGCATCCTCAGACTTCTGGCAGGGTATAGAGATGGCGGGCGCGGAAGTTATGTTTGCGATCACTGTAAACAGATCTGAATAATACATTTCCATTGGATCTGAAACCTTAGATCCCAGCAAAAAGGGTAAGGTGGGGGTGGTTGGTCCAACCAGGGCGTCACAGGACCGCAGCGCATTTTCCATTTCCGTTCGAATCAGGGAGCGAACCTTTTGAGCTTTGCGGTAAAAAGCCTCGTAGTAGCCCTCAGAGAGTACATAGGCACCCAGTATCATACGCCGCTTCACCTCATCTCCCAGTCCAAGGCTCCTTTCCTTCTGATAGAGTTCTTCGATTCCCACACCGGGATATTCTCTGTTTCCATATCGGATCGAATCATATCTTGCAAGGTTGGAAGACGCTTCAGCGCAGGCCAAAATGTAGTAGGCTGGCAAGGAATACTTCAGGTGAGGAAGAGAAACCCTGGTGAGGTTTCCTCCAGCTTTTTCAAAGTTCTTCAGGCTAGATTCCAGTCTAGACTGAACCATGGAATCCAATTCAGGAGGAAAAAACTCCTCAACAATACCAAGGGTGGCTCCCTTAAGTCTAACTTCGCAAAGTGAGTCGTTATCTATGTTTGTAAGGCTCGTAGAATCATGAGCATCAGGTTTTGCCATGATTTTGTAGAGTATTGAGGCATCGCCTACTGTGTGTGTAATAGGACCGATTTGATCTAGTGAAGAGGCAAAGGCTACCAGACCTCTGCGTGAGATTCTTCCATAGGTCGGTTTGAATCCTACAACACCGCAGAACGCAGCAGGTTGTCGTATGGATCCTCCCGTATCTGATCCCAGGGCGGCGGAACACATGAGTGCGGCGACCGCTGCGGCACTTCCACCCGAAGAGCCTCCTGGGACACGATCTCGGTCCCGGGGATTGCGAACCGGTCCAAAGGCTGAATTTTCATTGGAGGATCCCATTGCAAACTCGTCACAATTGGTCTTGCCAAGAATGCAAGCTCCCTCCTGGCGAAGGAGGCTCACTGCGGGTGACTCGAAAGCAGGTAAATATCCCTTTAAAATCTTCGATGAGCAAGTGGTCTCAAATCCCCTGGCATGGATATTATCCTTAATAGCCAGGAACACTCCCTCAAGACCTTGAAGTGAACACCCACCCGCAATTTTTTGATCTAAATCCCGGGCGTAGTTCTGAGCCATTTCTTCGTCAACGGATAGAAAGGCATTGATTTCCGCATTGGAATGATGGATCTGGCTGAGATAAGACTGGAGTAGCTCCTGACAGGAAAATTCCTTCTCTTTCAGCGCGGTTTGAATTTCAGAGATCGAAAGGGGAACTTGCATCAATTTTTAGCGCCCAGTAATCCTTTTTCGGGAAAGCAAAAGGATTTGGAGATTATACAGACGAGGTTTTACCCGGGCAATCAATATTGATCTTGGCCCAAGAGCCTGCTTTTTGCAGCCGGTCGCAGTAAAAGGCAATTCTCCTACAGGCTCCTAGCCTTCGAAAAGACTGAGTCCTTCAGCCGGGTAGACCTCATCGCCCACATAGACGCGGTCAAGTTTGGAGAGCTTTTCCTGGGAATAGGATTGCTCATAATACTCCGGGTGAAAAGTGACTTTGCTTGCCTTGAACTCTTCAAGTCTTTCGCTCAGGCTCTGGGAGACATTAGAAAAGTGGGGGGTTCCTTCGTAATAGCATATATTCTTTTCAAGTAATTTGAGTTGGAAAATGGTTGCCCTGGCGATAAACGACTCTAAATGACGAAGAATGGCTCTACGCGAATAGTTCAGAAGGGATAGAAAGGCAGCGATTTTTACACAGTCGTTACTATCTTCAAAGGAGTTGATCAGGTAGAAAATGTGCTTTGTATCCTTAAGTCCCCCCATGAGTATAGCCGCACAGATGCGGTCGTTGCAGCCTTTGGAGCCCCTGAGTTCCTGCAGCATTTCCTCAACCGACTGGCGGTCGTCAAAGATCATGTTCAAAGCAACATGAAAGCGAACAGCACGCTTTTCCTTACGATCCCAGAGGACTCTCTGAAAAAGGCTAAAAGTACGGCTTTGAGGGAAAAGTTGGGCGAGGAGCGTGATGGCCTGGGTGCGGACCGTCTGCTTGCGGTGTTTTAATCCAGAAGAAAGGACAGAAAATGCCTCTTCATCGAGGTGTCGCAAGGCATCTTCATCATTGATAATTTCTTCAACCAGGTGATCCTGTTCCTCTTGGATATCGTCGAACCGGCAGCTACCATCGGCTTCTTCCAGTTCACATAAATAATCGCAGATTTGGATGACGCTTCCCATAGAACTTTTTGGCTCCCGAGTCAGAACAATTTGATGATTTTTCTGAGGGTGGAATAACTCGACTTTAGCATGTCTAAAATCTATTTTGCAATAGTATTTTTAGGATTGTTTAAACTTTTGAAAACCCGCTTAAATACTGGTTTAACGAGCTTTTTAGCAGAGTTTTTAGGGAATGTCTACAGTTCTTGTTTGCCTTTGGTGAATCCGGTTTCCAAGCGCCTCTTCGAACTTGTTTTTGCTTATATTTGTCAAGACGAAAAAAAGTAGTCTATTTTCGTAATTTTTTGTTCGATTGCCACAAGGAATCGGAAAGAATATACTGAGCCTCCGTAAAAGGAAGGAGCCCATATGCACCTTGAAGGAAAAAAAGGCGTAATTTTTGGTATTGCCAACCATCGCAGCATTGCCTGGGGATGTGCTCGCCAACTCAAGGAGAATGGAGCACAGTTTGGGGTGACCTATCTGAACGATGCCATGGAACGAAGGGTTCGTCCCCTTGGAGAAGAAATCGGCGCTGACTTCATTGAGCGCTGTGACTTGACCATTGAATCAGAGGTTGAGGCCCTTTTTAAGAAGGCTTCTGAGATTTACGGCAAGTTGGATTTCTTGATTCATTCTGTTGCTTATGCCAGTAAAGAGGCTTTATCCGTGCCGATTCAAGAAGTAAGCGCTGAGCAGTTTTCAGAGGCGCTTCAGATTTCGGCGGGTACCTTGTTGACCATGGCCCGATATGCGAAACCCCATCTCCAGCCTGGTGCCTCCATTGTTACGATGACCTATTACGGGGCGAGTAGAGCCATCGTCAATTACGGAATCATGGGCGTTGCGAAGGCTGCTTTGGAGTCTGAGGTCAGGTATCTTGCGTCAGACTTAGGCGCTGAAGAAATCCGTGTCAACGCGATATCCGCGGGTCCTATTCGCACGCTGGCAGCCTCAGGTGTGAAGGGATTTCGAGGTTTTCTGGACCAGGTGGCTGAACGTTGCGCGATTAAGAGAAGTGTTACGACTGAAGAAGTGGGAAATACCTGTTCGTTTCTGGTCAGTCCCCTCTCTAGTGGAATCACCGGACAGGTCATCTTTGTAGATCTTGGGTTCTCAGCGCTCTCCTGATTTGGTGATTGTGGGGTTGGAGCATGCTGCTCCAGATCAGACTTCTTTCCTTTGCATACCCTCAAGTATGATTTTGTAGGCATGATCTGGAGAGGGAACACAATAAAGGGCATATTCATAGGTTTCAGCGGCTTGATTTGTGGCACGAGCCATTCCCCCTTCTAGTTTTCCCGCCAAAAGACCTGCGCTTCCCCCTACCCCCACATGGACTGATGATTCTGTTGAGCCCAGTCCCAGTCCCGAAGCTGTAATTGGGATGACAGTTCCATACTGAAAGAGCCTTCCCCAAAAGTTTCGTGCCAGCACCAGGTCATTGATTTTTGAGAAAAACAGAGTCCGGGTAGTATTTTTCCAGCCCCTGTGTTCAAGGATGAGGCGCTGGTTGGTGACGATATATTGGGTGCTCCAGCGAGTGATTTCCAAATAGAGAATCGCTCCGATAGAAATGAAACACATGGCCCTATATTCAATTCCCATTCCTAATTCAAAGAAACGCATGGAAAAGGCTGCTAAAACTAGCAGGCAGACCCTGATGAACTGACCCCAGTCCAGGCGGAAGATGGAAACCAGGAGAATCGGAATGATCAGCGCGGAAATCCAGGTCAGGCTCTCTGGCATATGGGAAAGAAATTTTATCGGAGTGGAGAAAAAAGGGAAGGATGCGGCCCAATCACGTATCTGGATTAAGAAGGGTGAGTCCGTTGCGAAAAGATAGGTCAGAACCAGGCAGTAGGCCCAGAAGAAATAGGACCAGGCCCGACTCAGAAAATGAGGCTTGAGTCGTAAGAGTTCATTTTCACCTTCTAGAAGACTCACGGTTTTTCTCCAATCAATGCCCCATCGGCTGATTCTTCCTTGTGCAAGAACCACTTCCGACTCCGCTCAAGTGAGCCTGAATCGGCAACAAAATAACTGATGCGCTTCTCTTGCTCGAAATCATAAATATATTCTCCTATACCGGGAAGTGTTTGGTAGTGAATATCTTTGATTCCAAATTCAGAAAATCCAACAATGAGCTTCAAAAAGAGATCCAGGCTAACATCCGTCTCAATATCCTTATAAAGGTTCATGACGAATCTTGGCAGCCTGCCAAGGATTTTTATGGACTCCCACCCGAGAGCCTTGAGAGAACGAACTTGATTTAAGAAGGAGCGAATAAATTTTTGCTGCCTGCGGATTCGCCCAAGGTCTCCTTCTTCATCCCTATAACGAACATATCCTTCCGCGTCATTTCCGTTTAAGACCTGGGTTCCCTTTTTTATGTCAATGACCAGCGATGCGGATTTATCTTCATAGGAAAGATCTCTTTCCACTTCGATCTCAACTCCACCAAGGGTATCCACAATTTTTCGAAAGAGTTCCAGGTCAATCAAGGCCGTATGATCCACCTGAACTCCGTAAAAACGGGAAAGAGAATTGAGCATCAGGTCCAATCCTCCCCAGCGAAAGGTGTGGCTGAGCTTATCGAGGGTTTCCTCTTCGTTATGGAAGACGGGAACCCGGGTATCCCGGGGAAAGCTCAGGATGTGAACCCTTTTGAGGTCCACCATGAGGTGACACAGGATGATAGTATCCGTACGATTTTCCGCTTCCTTACCAAGAACCAGGATGACATAGCGCTTTTTCATGGGCTTTGGAGGACCCTCACCAGGCTTGAGGTAAACTATCTGTGGCTGGCCCTGGATTCTCTCTACCTCTCCGACTATTCGATCCAGGAATCGATTCATCTGAAAGAAAAAAAGTCCGGTCAGAATAGCTGTCGCAAAAAGTAGTTTTCCTACAATTTTGCGCTTTTGAACACGAGAGGGTTTCTCCCGAAGGTCCACGAATTTCTTACGGCCCAAAAGAAAATTGACACCGGGAAATTCAGGTACAAACTCCAGGAGAAAGTTTATGATCTTTCTCAGTCGGCCCATGAATTGCCCAAACAGAGCCAGTTCCAACACTGGATACTATCGGGATGGACCATTTTACCCCTTTTCAGGGTAAATTCAAGCTTCTGTAACAGACAATTCTTAAAGGATAGGGAAAGATTTGTATGAGCTTCGTCCAATAGGCGCTCGGTTGACCAGGCTCTTTTCGGCTCGATTTGGTCAGAAACATAGAGAATGACATCTTCCAGGGTCATTTTTGCTCTTCCAGTGGTATGCCATTTTGCCGGTTCCACCCATTTATCCGGAAAGCCATATCTCTGCTTTCCCAGGATTGCCGCGACTTTGGCATGGTGCAAAACTGGATTTTCCAGGGCAATAGGATCTTCGAGTCCTTCTGATTTAAGAATTTCCTCCTGCTTCTTCACCGGCATTTCCCTGGCGAAGTCATGGAGGTAGCCTGAGACTTGCAGGATTATTTCGTTTGCTTGATGGGTTCTGCCAAGGGAAATGGCTGTCTCAGTCGTGGATAAAACATGTTCAAATCTCAGGGCAGAAAGATTTTTCCTGAGATCCTCCAGAAGTTCTTCCAGAGCTGACTTCAGCCAGGCATCATTCAAGGCAATTCCATTTCATTGCGTACCTTTAGAAGGAGATCAAGAATTTCTTCAGGATTTAAATAGGCAGAAAATTCCGATTTATACACACTTCTATCTATGGTTGCGGAGCCTCTGTTATAGCCTACCACCAGCATTTCCTCTTCTTCTGTGCAGTAGTAGACTTCGTGGTCGAAAAGCAATTCTTCGTGGAGTTTTTCCCCTTCCCGAATTCCCATCTCCCTGACTCCGACATCTTTCAATCCATGCATCTTGGCATAGGGGCCGTTGATGGTATCCACCAGGTCCTTGACTTGGATCGCAGGCATTTTAAGAATAAAGGTTTCTCCGTGCAGGGCTCTCTCTCCAGCCCTGAGTACCAAAAGGATAGCTTTGTTCAAGGTCATGACAAAGCGGGTCATGGCTGGATGAGTCAGGGTGAGTTCCTTGGATTGTTCAATCTGTGAAAGGAAAAGCGGAATCACGGAACCCCGGGTTCCGAGTACATTTCCAAAACGCACACAGGAGAAGATCGTTTTTCGAGGACCTTTATAGAGATTTGCGGTACGCATGAGCTTTTCAGCCAGGAGCTTTGTGGTCCCCATCGTGTTTACCGGATTGACGACTTTATCTGTAGAAACCAGGATGACCTTCTCACACCCCTGTTCCATGGCCACATCAATCAGATTCTGGGTCCCCAGTACATTGGTTTTTACCGCCTCAAACGGATTAAACTCACAAGACGGTACCTGCTTTAAAGCCGCCGCGTTGAATACATAGTCCACATGATCCATGGCAAGGCGCAGGCGATTCTTGTCGCGGATGTCTCCCAGGAGAAATCGAACCTCGGAATTCGCGCCTAATTCCCTCGAAAAGCAGTACTGCTTATATTCATCCCGGGACAAAACCCGAATAGCCCTTGGCTCGTGCTTGAGAATTTCCTTTACCAGGGCTTTGCCGATGGAACCGGTACCGCCTGTAACGAGAATTGTTTTGTCTCTTAAGTAATTAAGGGCAAACATGGTTCAACCTCCTTTGTATGAAACATTATCTGGGGTTTCTTGATTCCCTGTTCAACTGAAACCAGAGATCCTTCTTGTGTGCAGGATCGATAGACAGCTTCAATGGTTTTCAGTGCAAGGAGGCCATCTTTGAGTGATGATTCATTTTCCTCACGATTTTCCATGACCGCGATTAGGTGATCCAGTCGATTGAGATAAGGATTTTCAGTAGAAAATTCAGGAACCTTTGCCGTTTGAAGATAGGGAGAGCCGGGTTTCTTTTTCAAAAATTGAAGTCTTCCATGGGAATAGCTTAGTTTCGCTCGCTCCCATTCCCAATCCATTTCAAAGTGAAAGTACTTTCTGCGGCCGCCTACATGAAAGCTTCCAGTTACACCGTTTTCAAAGAACAGGGTTCCCATACTGGTGTCTTCAGTGAGTGTATTTTTTTGATAACGCAGGCTAAGTCCGCTCACATGGGTGGGGACCCCGGCATAATAGATCATGAGATCAAAGAGGTGGGTGCCGTCATGGACCAGGGGGCCGCCAAAATGAAGCCCCTTCCTGGAATGTGATCTGCCCTTCACAAAGGAGCTGCAGAATACGGAGCCGTGCAGATGTCGAAGCCGGCCCAGGCCTCGACGACGGATTAAGGCGTGAAATCCCCGAAAATCAGGATAGAAGCGCCGATCATGGCAGACAACTACGGGAATATTCATTTTCTGAATGATGGAGTAGATTCTCTCCCCTTCCTTAAGATTGAGACCCACAGGTTTTTCCAGCAGGATTCCTCGAGGCCAGGATTTACCATCACTCGCCCTGGCAATGGTTTCCATGATTTCCATATGGGTGGAAGAACTGGTGCAAATGGAGATGATTTCAGGTTTAGTCTCTCTAAGGCGCTCTAAAAGATCAAGACAATGCCCGTTGGACTCGGGAAAATTCTTCTTAAATTCTTCAGTTCGACCAGGATCTATGTCATAACCCTCTAGCAGGCGGGTCCTCTTATGGTCCCTGAAGCAGCCTGCATGAGTACAGGGAGCAGCTCTGCCCAGTTCACCCTCCAGGAGAAATCCAACCCTCCCCAGGCCAATAACATAGGCGGTGTAGGAATCAGGCGAAGAGTTCTGCATCATATTTCATCATCACCATTCCATCACGCACGTCTGTGAACGGTTTGGGTTCCAGTCCCATAGCCCACTCGAGAGCATTTTGACAGAAATCCATACCGGCTTCGATGGTGAGGGGTATGCCGCCGGAAAAGCGTGGATTCACTTCGAGAAAATAATAGCGATTGTCATGGAGGATACATTGAAGATTCCAGGGGCCGGTCAGCCGGAACTCCTGGAGTTTTCCTGATAACAATTCAAGCAGGTTTTTATCCATGTGCACCCTGCCTACATCTGAGATTCCAGATCGTACTTTTTCGCGGATCCTTGGAAGTACATTCACGGGCTCATACTGTTCATTACTGAAAACATCAATGGTGTATTCAGGTCCCTCTATGAAATCCTGCATGAAAGGTTCGACAGCCTTGGGCAGTCGTGAGAGAAGATCAGTTTCGTCTTCCAACAGGTACTGACCACGGGAGCCATGACCTCGGTCTTCTTTAATGATGGCCGGAAAACGGGCATCCTGGGATTGATCGAAAACCCTGGGGACATCGAGCCCCAGTTCTTGAAAGAACCGTGTGGTTAGCGATTTGCGTAAGAACATGCCGGTTCTCTCAGGCCCCGAATACAAGAGCTTGATATGGCTTAAGGATTCGGGTAGTTGAAATTCACAGAGAAATTCTAAATCTAAATCATTTCCAGGAAGTATGGCATCCACTTTATGCTCTTTGAGAATACTGATGAGGGCTGGTAAATATTCGGGGCTTTTGGTGGGAGGGACCATAAGCTGCTGATCACAAAAGTGGAGTGAAGAAGTTTTGGATTCCATGTCGGTGCCAAAAATCTGCAGTGGGATCTCCAGTCTCAGGGCTGCCAATTTCAGCCTTCTGATCAAACTAACTCTTCGACCGGTTGAGAGAAGGAGTAAATTCATACGCGATGATCCTCCGGGTCAAAGGGGATATCGCAGCGAGAACAGAGTCCATGACATTCTCTTTGTCCATGATTCTTGTGAAGATCGGTCTTTCGGTCAATGAGATATCTTCTCAAGTCACGCATTCTCTGACCATTCCAAACATTGATCAGCCCTTCCTTGAAGGTCCCCAGTGGATACTTCCCGTCATAGTCCACACAGCAGGGTACATAGGTTCCATCCCATAGAGCTGCCATGGAGCGCCATGGGTAAGAGCACACATTATAAGCGTCTTGAAGACTCAGGTTCTTTTGGGCACTTAGATAACCGATCCAGTTCCGATATACTTTCCTGGAAACCTCATCTGGACTTAACTTCCACATCTCTTTCTCAAAATTATCCAAGCCCGCGTGGGTCTCTTCCATATCGATGATTTCAATATTGATGCTGGTAGTGAATCCTGAGCCCTGTCTCATTTCCAAGAGCCTGCGGATGTTTGCCATGGTTGTCTCATAGTTTGCCTTAACCCTGAGACTTTCATAGGTCTTTTTATCAGTCCCTTCGAAGGAGATGGTAAGAAAGTCGAGGCCAGACTCAAGCAGCTGCTTAGCGCGACTTTCATCGAGGAAAGTCGCATTGGTATTGAGGCGGGATTCGAGACCCGATACACGGATTTTCCCAATCATCTCAAAGAGTCTTTTGTGCATGAGAGACTCTCCCAGAAAGAAGATATTGATCTTGCGCACATCATTATTCCTGGCATCTTCAAGGATAGAGTCAAAGACTTCCATAGACATGAAGCCAAGGTCTCTTTCCTGGGACTTTTGAGGGCAGAAAACACAGGCCAGATTACAATGGTTTGTGGGTTCAATAAACAGGGTATAAGGGCCTTCTGGGCAGATGATCTCAGAGTTTTTATAGGCTTGTAGATTTGGCATGATCCATTAAGATATCCACGACCCTTTGGGTGGGATTTCCCTCTAGTAGGAGTTGAAATTGCTGGGCTGCGCGGGCACGTAGGGACTCACAATCCTGCTTGAAAACAGCATTGAACTGATCCCAATTCAAGGTGTAACTATCGCCGAATTGAATTCCTAGTCCCGCGTTATGAAGAGTGGAAGCGGTATGGGCTTGTTCCTGAATTTGAGCCAGCAGCAAGGGAAGACAGCCCTGCTTGAGAGCCTCATAGGGCGTAATTCCACCGCAGCAGACGATAGCTTCGCAAGTAAGATAGAGATGACTCATGGACTTCTGATCTTCAAGCCAGGAAACCTTAGGAAATTTTCTTTTTAATCTCAGGGCGTACTCCTTTGGATATCCGGGTCCGATGGTAGCCACCCAATCGTAATTTGCCCGCGTGGGAAAGTGCCGCTCCAGACCTTCGAAAAACTCCATACCTAATTCACGAGGGTCTGTGCCGCCCATGGAGACAAGGATTCTGCCTTCTTCTCTCTTTAGAGATTCGACGGGATCATCTTCGGGGAACAGAAAATACTTTGGCCCTATAAACTCCTTTGTTTTGCCTCGGCATTCCTGACGATTTTCCAGTCCCAGGAGGGTTGTACAGATATGAATGTCGAGGTGATCTCGGGCAGGTCCCATTTCATCGATCCCGATTTTAAGACCAAAGGAGTCAAAAGCATCAAACCAGTCTTCAGGTAACTCCGGTTCATCCAGGATTACAGCATTACATTCTCGGGAATAGGTTTGGAATTCAGAGGGCTCAATCACGTGCTTCATGGGAAATGGAATGGACTCAGTCAGTGCACTGGGAGAACTCACCGCAAAAATTACTTCAGCCCCCTTGTTTCGCAAGCCTTCCGCCAGCTTCAATTGTCTTCTGATATGGCCTAGTCCGACCTTGCGAGTCGCTTCCGTCTTGATCAGGAATCGTGGAGTGGAATTCATTTCATCTACCTCTTGGATTCCACATCATATACGGTTCTCTGCCGCACTCCACGATTCAGTTCCAGGATGTCTCCTGAATGACTAAGGATTTTCTCAATAGATTCATAGCTAAGGGTACAGGGATCCGTGTTCATAACCCTGCTAAGCGCTTGAAACATGGAAAGATCCTCCGGGGTGTCGATGGTCAGCCGGAGTTTTCTCAAATGACCATAGCCACAGTTCACAGGCTTCCAATGAAAAGAAGAATCAGGTGAGTAATACTTTGCTGTAACGTGCTCAACCTGTTGCGCACTTCTCTCCAGTTGACTCTGCTGAAGAAAACTCTGGCGCGTGAAAGCTTCCGCAGCGCCCCCAATGGGTAGTTCATGGCCTACGCTATAATCCAAGTCCTCTTCTCTCAAAAGACTAATCATCATGGGTAAGGATTCCCTGTAAAGGCAAGGGTTATCCCCCGTGATTCGAATGTAATATTTAGCTTCAAATTTCTGGATCGCCCTATGAAATCTTTCAAATACATCTGACTCAGGTCCTTCAAAAAACTGAATTTCATGAGAGGCGCAAAATTCTCTGAGGGGTTGGTCCTCAGGCTCTGTAGTGGTTAGTACCAACACTCGATCCCGCGGGAAACCGAAGAGAACATTCTCTAAAAGGGTCTTGTCGTGAATCTTTTTCAGAACCTTCCCAGGAAAACGAGAAGATCTCATACGTGCTTGTACGAGCAGGTAAACATCTCTGAAGTCAAAGGAATCCTTAACCATCTTCCTATATATAATATCGGCAAGATGGAGAAATTGCGCCAAAATCAGGTTTCTTCAGGAACGCAAACTGCAAGGGTCAGCCTGTTAAAATAGGCCCCTTCTAGGGGAGGTAAGATTCAAAAAGAATCCCTAGAGTCGGCGGCCTCTGGAAACGAAGTCGTTGGCTGCCTGCCTGCTAAAGCGGTTGACCGGACGCTGGCTGGAGCGGCGGGAACCTTCAATTTGACCTGACCACTTATTGAGATCCACCCCGAGATTTCGCAGTTCCGCCCTATAGGCATGAATCAGATCTTTTAAGGCTTTTTTGTCCTCTGCGTTCATGCGGGGAACTGAACTCAGGGATTCCTCCACCCATCGCGCTACCTGGTAGCGGCTTGGAGTTCGCTGTGTGTCCTTAATATGTATAGGCTCCTTGCTCTGGATATATCCCTTGCGTGAGAAGTTCTCGAGAACGGGGTAAAATTCTTCGCCGCCGGCCTGGGGATTTCGGTCTCTTGGGAAATATTCTCTTGCGCGAGCCAGGGTTCTGGTTCCCAGGCTCTTGGTGCTGAATCTTGCGGCAATAGAAACAGTTTTGTTGTTTTGTAAGTTGTTGCCGTCCAGGTCCCTGAGGTTGGGGGAGACGTAGAACTGGAATTCTTGTTGATCGGGAATTCTTTGGTGCGGCTTAAAGACGAGCTTTTTACCCCCATCGTGTAAATCTACGCGACCCTTGTACTGAAAACTCTCTCCCTGTAGAAAGAACTCATCAGAGCGAATGGATCCCGGATCTGCCTCACGATTGAGCTCCAGGGTGAGCACTCCGTCCACTGAGTCCATGACTGAATGGGGAAATTTTTCAATCAGAAACGGAGTAAAATGTTCGGTCTTGAATTTCCAGTTTTTCGGCCCCTCAAGCTGACTCCCGTTTTTTGATCGCAGGGTGGAGTCAATTCGAACTTCATAAACTCCGGCTTCTTGCAGGTTCCGATAGGGCTTGAGAGAAAGCTCTCGATCATTGGTTTCAAATGTAAGCTCTCCAGGGATAAGCTGATCATCCATATAAATAGCCACCGTTGATGCATGGATGGTATCTGGATCAATCTCCGAGGAGAACCGAATTCGTATAGGTGCGTGAACTTTATTGTTTCGGGACTGGTGGCGTGGGAAAACCCTTGCGATTTTGAAAGATCTGGCTTCTCTGGGCGCATTCATAACAGGTCTGATGGATCCTTTTTTTCCGGTAGAGCTAAGTTGTAGTTTTGCCCCCTCGGTGGAAAACTCAAATGCTGCCTGTCCCGCGATTACACGGTACTGGGTCCCAGGTTGCAGTGATTCCTGTGGAATGAGATCAATGCGCTGGTGGGACTTCTGGTAATGAGACTGGACGGGGATCTCTCTTCCATCCGCATAGATCTTTGCCTGTAGGTATCCTTCTTCCCCTTTTTGCAGCTCCCGTTTGAATATGAGGCTGATAGGATGGAAGAGTGCTACCGATCGGGTCCCATTCGCTGGTAAGGTGGCTCGAACGGCTTCAGGTATCCGCGGTTGATAAAACTCCTCCAGGACCCGGCTTTCCCCAGTTTCGTGCTTTTTCGCTTCAACTTTTGAATTGAGTATGGCGGGAAATTCCCGGGACTGGATCACTGGGTCCACACGGTTAGAGACTATTTCGGGGCCGATAGCCATGGTATCGCGCAGTTTTTGCAGAGGTGTGGGGTAAGTACGCTCAGTACTGGCGCGCGCGGGTGAAAAAGGAGATTTGGTTGCCTCTCCATGGCCTACCAGAATACCTTCTTGCCCGGGCTCCTTCTGAGTAAAATTAAGATTAAAATCAGCTTCTTCGAATTGGGTTGTAGGCAGCGCGGGATTTTTTATCAATTGATCCTTTTCGATTCTGATCAGGCTCAGGTCCTTCTCGAAGTCTTCAGAATCATTGACTAACTGAGCTTGAACGGGCTGAGGCTGTGAATCCTCAAATTCAACCGGGGGGGATTCCTTTTTCCATCGGTTTCGAGCTTTCTCATTTAAGCTAAGCATTCGAACGCCTCTGACTCCAGCTTCTTCCGCTTCAAATACCAGGACTCCAGAACCCATAACCGGGTACTTTGCCTTAAGCTCCCCTTCCGTAACCTGGTACATAGAGTAGTTGTGAAGGTTGAGGAAAAAGATCTGATTTTCACCATTAAGATTGGAGTCAAAATAGATTCCCTGTCCATCTAAAGAAAACGCGGGATGTGCTGAGATCATTTCCCCCTGTGTGAGTTGGACAGGTCTGGAACCGTTGATCGTCAAGTCCTTCAAAAAGAGATGGAAAGTTTCGTTCCGAAAGCTGGTGTAGGCAAGGGATTTTCCGTCAGGTGAAAAGGTTGGATAGAAATCATGGTTTCGGTAGTTGGTGATCTGCCTCTTTTCAAATGTCTTGAGATTCATGGTCCAGATATCAAAATTTCCGCTCTCGTCTGAGTCATAGGCGATCTGGGATTCATCTGGTGAAATCGTCGGATGGAAACAATTGATCCCTGCTTTGGTTAAAGCTATCGGGGGGTCGTTCGTGGCCAAATTCTTTCGATAGATCCTTCCCATACCATCATCTTTAACTCCAAATACTAGAAACTTTCTACCAGGTGACCAGTGTGGCAATTCAATTGTACCGGTGGCTTCAAAAATCTTTACGCCGCCCCCGGTGTCATTGAGGTATTTGATCCACATCTCAGAACTACTCTCCTTATCGCGTACGTAAGCCAGGATTTTCCCATCACGGGAAACACTGCCTGCGCGTGCGTGGAGATTAGTTCCTGTAACCCATTTCGCGGTATTCGCCGCCTGGACATGGATGGTGTGCAACCACAGAAGAAGGTACAGATGAAGGAAATAAGAAAAGAATGATCGAACCTTATATTTCATGGCAAACTCCGGAAAAAGCCATACACTTTCAGCCTATATCGGATCATTTTTGTATGAATTTAATGTTTGAGGAAGGAAGATAGGATAGAGAATAAATGTATTTCACAGGCACAAAGTGTGTCCCACCCGTTTTGGGAAAAGTTGGGCTGGTTGGGGGTCCTTCCTTTGGTTTCATGAGGCCAGAGTCCTGTCAGGTATCGAAGTCACCTCAGGCCGAAAACTCACAATTGTAAAGTGTAACGTTACGCTTTACACTTTAATTATGAACCTTCAAGTGATTTCAGAGAAAATGCTGCTCCTGGACGCTTATCGCCCGCATTCAGAGGAGTTAACCCAAAGTACTGAAGGGGCGTTTCGCCTGGAGTTTACTTGGGCGAGCAACTCCCTTGAAGGGAACTCACTCACCCTTGATGAGGTTAGACTCGTACTTGAAAAAGGGCTGACGGTTGACTCCAAGCCTCTAATGGATCATCTACGAATCGTAAATCACGCCAAGGCCATTGATTGGATCTATGGACTTGTTCACGGAGGAAGAAAGAGGATCATCGAAAAGGACTTGATCAAAATCAACGAAATCCTACTCAGGGGGATTGAAGACGAGAATGCCGGAAAATATCGTGTCTCTCCCCCAAAGTCTTGTTTATCGGAAGAAGCGCCTGACTATCGCAAAATACCTGATTTCATTTCAGATATGGTTTCACCCGCTGAAATCGCGCACCATTCTCATCCCCTGGAAACCGCGGTATGGATTCATCAGAGGCTCCACTGGATTTCTCCCTTTTCAAGCGTCAACGGTCTCACAGCCCGTCTTGTAATGAATTTGCAGCTACTTTTGGAAGGTTATCCACCCGCAAGTTTCGGTGAGCATAGACGTGGGGCTTATCTCCACTCCCAGGTTGAGAATTCTCAAGGGGAGAGTTATGAAGCCCAGCTTCGTCTTATAGCGGAAGATGTAGAGGAAGCCCTGGATCGAATCTTGGAGAAACTAGATGGAAACTCAAACTCCTTGGGTTGGGCGAGTTTGGATCTTCTTCGGATCGGCAAATTGGGGAAGTTGGCCGGTGAGTCACCGCCAACCATCCGTCACTGGGTAAAGTCTGGTTTGATGGAAGTTGCGAAGACTACTGATTCAGGGTACCAGCTTTTTGATCCATCCATGCTTCAAAGGGCCATTGCAATCAGAAAACTTCAGAAGGAACGCCTCACCCTCGATGAGATCAAGATGAAGCTGTTAACCTGACTAAAGAAAATTTTAACTTGTACGTGGCCATTGCATACCAAACGAGCAAATACTGATGCGGCCCCGACTCGAAATGGATTTTCTAGTTGGGAGGAGTTGGGAGACTAAGTCCCTGGACTGGTTCAGCCCTGGGGGTTCCTTCGGCTCCAATTGGACCTGTCCCGAGTCTTCCGCCTGTAGCAAGTCCCCAGCATTTTAACTCACCAGAGTTCATCAGGGCACAGGTATGGTGGTCCCCTGCGTGCAATTTCTGAACTTTTCCTCCCAGGAGAACTTCAACAGGGTCCGGGGACGATTCCAGGTTTTCATGGCCTAGCTCAAAATTTGAACCCTGGCCGAAGCAGTAAACCTTTCCATCCAGGGTTCTTGCGCAAATGTGAGCGCTGCCGATGGCCAGTTCCACCGCTCCAGGAAGAGTGGTTGAATTTTCCCATTTACCCAGTTGAAGATCCAGGCAGGAAACAGCACCATTTTCACCAAGAGAACAGATTCCAGAGGTTCCCGCAAAGAGCTTTCCATGATTAGGAGAAGAGTCGATAACTCGAGGTTGAATCCCTGGTTCTATGGAGTCCCAACAGTTCAGTTCTCCCGATGTCTGCTCAGCGCAAATATAGTTTTGACTGGATAGAATAGATTGAAAAGCGCCGGTCCCATACATGGGAATTGGTGATGCGGGCATCGCGGAGGGCTCAGGTTCTGCAGCACTCACCACTCCCCAGCAATGAAGAGTATTATCCTCAAGCAAAGCGCAAGTATGGGTACGGCCGGCTGAGATCTGCAAAGCTCCCTGGGACAGGCTTGCTGGTACTGGTATTGGGGAAGACAATCTGTCTCCCGTACCAAGAGCCCCATACATGTTCTCTCCCCAGCACCAGATCTCTGCATAGTTATCGATGGCACAAGTATGCAAGGCTCCGACTGAGACTTGCTGAAAAAATCCACTAAACTGGACACCTGAGGGAACCAATTGATCAATTTTTAGACCATTACCCAGCTGTCCTCTCGCACCTGGCCCCCAGCAGAAAGTTTTTCCATCTTCTCTGAGAGCACAAGAATGGGAGGATAGAGAGAATTCAAGGACTTCTGAGGGGGGAGGAACCTCAATTTCCAAAGAGTCTATTGAAAAGAATTCACCATCTGAAACTTGCAGCTCAACAAGATAAGTCCCTGGTTGGAAGGCCTGGAAGCGAGCCTTACTATTGAAGGAATCAAGTATAGCGGCTTCTTCAAACAGCTCAGAATTCAAGAGGCTCCACTGGAAATTCAGTTGCTCGCCTTCCGGATCTATACTTCGTGAACCATCCAGGTATGCCACAGACGCCCTGAGATCATTCCCTGCGACTGCTACAGGGGGGTGATTAGGAGTCTGGGTGGATTGTTTGGAAGGAGATAATCTTGATGTAGTAACAAGGGATGCATTGGAACTATTGGTCAGAATGGATGCATCGAATCTAATGTCATCCTGGTCAAAAAGTTCTCCGTCCGTAACCTCAAGGCGAATGTGATAAGCCCCTTCTAGATCCACAGCCAGGTCCGTCTCAACTGAACTGGGAAACAGGATCTGAGCAACGCTGTTAGCGGGACTTGAAAGGATAGTCCATGAAAAACTAAGCGCATCGCCATTGGGGTCATAGCTCCTGGATCCATTTAATTCTACTACTCCGAGTTGTACCCTTCTTCCGTTTCCGGCATGGGCTACAGGACGGGTATTTTGAACGCCGTCGAGGGGTAGAGACAGACCGGGCGCTCGGGTGTTTAACTTGGAGCCAAAGCCCAGTTCGCCGGATTGATTGCTCCCCCAACAAAAGATTTTTCCCTGTTTTTGCAGAGCGCATGTAAATTGGCTTCCCGCTGCAATTCTTGTAAAGATCCGCTCCGATTCCACTCTCCGAGGAATGAAGGACGAGAATTCACCATCAAGTCCTAATTGCCCATTATTATTGTTTCCAAAACAAAATGCCTCCCCATCGGTGTTGAGGGCGCAATTATGGTCAAATCCTGAGCTGATGCGCTTGAAATTTTCTCCCGAGAGGACCATCTGGAGAGTGTGGGTGGTCGAAACCAGGTTTCCATTTCCCAGTATTCCCTGCGATACGTGTCCAAAGCATTCCACGACACCATCCTTGAATAGGACGCAGGTGTGATAGTTGCCTGCCTGAATAGAGATGCCGTCCGAAAGATCCGGCACGGTAGTAGGTATCTGAGACTGGCGGATAGAGATTGGGATCCCTAACTGCCCGGTGCCGTTCCATCCCCAGCAGCTTGCCGTACCATTGGCTCTCAGGGCGCAGTTATGATAAGCGCCCGCAGCGACCTGGATCGCATCTGAGATGCCTTCCACAAGTGCTGGTTGAGCACTGTCTAAAATTGAATTGTTGCCGATTTGCCCGGAACTACCTCGGCCCCAGCAATAGACCTTGCCGTTTGAAGATAAACCGCAGGAATGGGTTTCACCTACACTCACCTCGCGCAGGGTTTCTCCGACTGTGGAAACCGTTACGGGTGTAGTTCGCGTTGTAGAGGTTCCGTCACCCAGTTTTCCACCGCTGTTAGATCCCCAGCAATGGGCCGTACCATCCCTGGATACGGCACAAGTATGACTGGCACCAGCAGACACCTGGATCACTTCACCCAGTCCTATGACTCTGACGGGAGTAGAACTATTGTCGTGAAAACCATTTCCAAGTTGCCCGGAATCCCCTTTTCCCCAGCAGATTAATTCTCCATTACTCATCACAGCACAGGCATGTTTATCAGCGCTCAGATCAAGGGGTGCAGATTTTAGTGTAATGGTACTGGTGACGGTGATTTCCTGAACGATTGAAGATGCCTTTTCACCGTCACTCACCATAAGATGAACAAGGTAGGAACCGGGAAGATCCGGAATGAATTCCGCGCTTAAATCAGCTGATGGGGTAATGGTAGCCTGGCTGTTTGCTGGAACCGAACTCAGGCTCCACTGTGCCAGGAGTGTGTCGGAGTTGGGATCAAAACTATCTCGGGCGTCAAGTTTGACAGATTCTGCTGTTCTTAGGGTTGGGATGGGAGCAAGTCTGGCGATGGGAGCGGTATTAGCAACCGCTGGGAATCCCTTAACGATAGAGGGTGTAAGATTTTGTCTATTTCCGGTTCCTGATTCCCCGTTTTCAGAGCCTCCCCAACAATAGATTTCACCGCTTTGTAGGAGAGCACAGCTATGAGACTCCCCGGTAGTGATCGTTGCTGCCGTTTCAATTCCGTGAACTTGAACCGGTGTAAGGTGATTTTTTAGTCCTCCAGTTCCAAGCTGTCCTTCAGTTCCTCGTCCCCAACAAGTAACCCTGCCTTGCTTACGTGCGCATGCGTGTTCCGAACCGGCGCTGATTTCATCGACTCCATTAAGCCACCGAACCCTCACAGGTTCCGCTGAGGAGGAAAGTGAAAGCCCACCGCCAAGTTGCCCTTTATTTCCCCTGCCCCAGCATTTAACTTCACCGTCCACAGTGAGAGCGCAGCAAAATGACTTTCCGCAGGATAAATCCCTGGCCTTAAGGTCCTCTCTTACATGGGCGGCATAATTGCGAAAGGAGTGGACTCCACCGTCGCCTAGTTCACCGTAGGAATTTGTTCCCCAGCAGGAAATCCTCCCGTCATGGTTTAGAGCACAGGTAAAAAGTCCCCCGGAGGAGATCTTTCGCGTACCGTTGAGATTTTTCACTAAAACCGGGCTCTGCTGATTGGAAAGTTCTCTATTGCCAAGCTGACCGGAGGTTCCACGTCCCCAGCAATGGACTTCTTCATTGGCTAGCAGCACACAGGTGTGTTCATCTCCGGCACTAATTTGGCGAACCGGGAAACCAAAGGCTGGATTTACATCGACAGGAAGAAGACTGGAAGCGATTACGCCCTGTCCAAGTCTGCCTGCGGACCCATTTCCCCAGCAGGAAACATGGAAGCCTGTCTCGTCAACGGCACAAGTGTGCGAATTCCCTGTTGCTACCTGTACAATTGATCTCGTTGCGGATGTTTTAACCAGGGAGGGAATGGATAAATTAAGACCATTTCCTAATTGTCCGCTGTTTCCCAGTCCAAAGCAGTTGATTTCCCCAGACTCCAGCACAATACAGGTATGTCTGTGGGTGTCTAAGGCGATAGGTCCCGGCGGTGCAAAGAGGCTGTCATCGGATTGAATTGTGACTTCGTCCGTAGCGAGGGATTGACCATCATTGAGAGTGAGTTTGAAGGTGTATACACCATCTTCCTGCCAGGACACTGCAGTTCTCACTGAAGCTGGTGAGCTGATATGGGTAGATGCTCCTGAGGAAGGGGCGACTCGCGTCCATTGATACGTGAGAGTTGTTCCTCCTGGATGATAGCTTTGGGAAGCATCTAAAAATACTGATCCGGGGCGATGGGTAGGATCTAACCTTGCGTGGGAGACTCTTTGATCTACCCCGGCGTGTGCTATAGGTGGAAGACTGGCAGCATGTTGATATGGGGATGCTTCTACAGGAAGGTTGGAAATCCCGGAAATTCCGCTGCCCAGGCGTTGGTCGGTAGCTGTACCGAAGCATTTCAGAACACCATCACCCTGTAGAGCACAGGTATATTCCTGCCCGGCTTCGATGAGTCCAACAGGGGAGAGATTATGAACAGCGAGCGGTATGTTAGAGCTGTTTAGATCTCCCACTCCTAGTTGACCGGAACTCCCCAGGCCCCAACACAATGCTTCCTTTGTCGCGCTCATAGCACAGGTATGATTTCCTCCTGCACTAATATGGGAAATCTCAGGGAGATGGATAACCCTGGTAGGGACTGGCTGGTTTTGGAGATTTCCAGTACCCAATCTTCCATCCGAGTTTCTACCCCAGCAATAGACTTCCCCGCTGCGCGTACGAGCGCAGGTATGTTCATCGGCGCAGCTTACCTGAACCACTTCTTCAAGGGGAGGGTAGACAGGAACCGGCATGGTGGAAGGGGTGCTGCTCATGCCGACTCCAAGCCGGCCGAATGATCCCTTTCCCCAGCAGGCAAGGTCCCCGTCAACAAGTACCGCGCAGGTGTGTGCCTCACCGGCGGATACCTGTATCGCGTTGTGAATTCCAGGTACGAGAGCGGCTGAGGTAGCTCGAACATAGTCCCCTGATCCGAGCTGTCCGGATCCATTGGCTCCCCAGCAAAGAACTTCACCGCTATGCTTGATAGCACAGGCGTGTTGTCCTCCCGCACTGACCTGAAGAATCTGCTGTGGAGAAAGGGTTTGGTAAGGTGTAGTACTGGTATTACGGGTTCCATCGCCTAGCTGCCCCTGTGAGTTATCGCCCCAGCAATAAACCCCTCCGTCTTCTCCTACCGCGCAGGAAAAAGCGCTGCCGCGGGAGATTTGCACAAGGGTTGTTTCAGGAAGCTGGGATGGATTACCGGAAGTGTCAAAGAAGCCGCTGCCAAAGCAATGCGGGGAGCCATCGATTCTTAGTACACAGGTCTGGTTCCAAACACTGAAATCCACAATCCCGTTTTCTTCAGGAGCAACCTCAATAACCACCGAGTCTGTGACGATTCCGGAGCCATTAGTGGCTTTCAATTGTAGTACATAGGTGCCTTCTATAGCCTCCCGGAGTTCAATTCGAGCGTCAATTCCTGCGCTAAGAGTAGCCTTAGAGAGTGGCGGTTGGGAAAGAAGTTCCCATTCTAGCTGGGTTTGATCTTTTCCAGGTGCCAGAACAATTCCGGGAATATGGATCACACCCGGGTATGAGTTGAAGTCCAAACCCGCGCTAACTTGTGGGAGATTATTGTGGCCCCTTTGTAGAATGGTAGAGGATTGAGGCTGATAGCTATCTGAAAATAAACCGCTGGCAAGTTGTCCATCAGCTCCCTTACCCCAGCAGAAAACCTGTGTATCTTCGGACAGAGCACAGCTAATGTAATCACCCGCGATAATTAGTTTTGCCGGAGGTAGGTTTTGGACTTGAACAGGTAGATGATGATCATTAAAATCAGCGTTTCCTAACTCCCCATTGGCTCCGCTCCCCCAGCAAAACACATTACCGTTGCGCTGCAATGCGCAGGTGTGTGTTCGTCCGGTACTCACCTGGATCATTTCCACCAGACCAGGAACAATTACAGGCTCAAGAGAATTTATCAGGGCTCCATTTCCCAGTCTTCCATTGGCATTGTTTCCCCAGCACCGCACCTGCCCATTACGCTGTACAGCACAGCTATGATTCAACCCCGAGGAAATCTGCACAACAGGTTCATTTGGATTCCCCGATAGTACGGGTAGTGTTCTAGTAGCCGTGGAATTTCCCTGTCCGAGTCTGCCAGTCGCTCCATAGCCCCAGCAGCGGACCACTCCCTGCACGTCAAGGGCGCAGGAAAAACGCTCCCCTGAACTCAGCTGAACAATGTTTTTCAGATTGTTCACAAAAGTAGGATTTGAATTTGTGCTCACAAGGAGGCCATTTCCCATCTCTCCGCTTGATCCGGTACCAAAACACTGCACTTTCCCATCGCTAAGCAGTACACAGGTATGATCATTTCCAGCCGAGACGGCCACAGCATTGTTTATAGAGGTTACCGGAGCAGCGCTTTCTCTTGAGTTGGTGGTTCCATCTCCTAATTTGCCCCTGGCATTATCCCTCCAGCACCATACTTCTCCGCTTTGTTGAAGAGCACAGCTATGCGAGTTTCCCACACTCACCTGTTTGGTAGTTCCCGGCAGAGTTTTCCAACCCGGTGTGAGCCCGGTGGGTCTGCTGTTCTGACCCCAGCAAATCACCTGTCCATCGCTGAGTGCGGCACAGGCCCTTGAACGTGCGGAAAGGGAAATGACTCCAGGAATGGAGCTATTGGTGGCTTGGATGCTCAATTGATCGGAGTCAGTGTTGCCCGAAGAGTCAGTTAAATTGAGTTGTACCAGGTAGGTTCCCGCAATATCAGCCTCAAAATTGGTCTTAGACTCTGTTTCTTGAGTAATGGATGCTGAACTTTGAGCAGGAGAGGAGAGAATCTCCCAACTGTAATTGAGAGGGTCCGCGTTAGGATCAAACGACAGCGTTCCATCGAGAGGAATAACTCCCAGGGCGAGATTGAGGTCGGGACCTGTGTAAGCTACCGGGGAGGCGTTGAAGGAGGGGCCGAGGTTGTCTCCTGCTGTGGGTCTGAAGTGTGTGGTCGAGCCTACTGCTCTTGCCAGGTTGTAGCCGTATTTTCCAAAACACCAGGTCTGGCCGTCACGAAGAAGAGCGCAAGTGTGATATCGGCTTACGGCGACTTTGGAAACGTTTCTAATTCCGGGAACTTTCGTAGGAATCAGGCGACTGATTAAATCTTCGGTTCCTTGTTGTCCTACGTCGTTATGTTGACCCCAGCAGAACAAATCGCCATCGGATCTGACCGCGCAGCTATGCGTGGAGACATCAATATCTATGATCTGATCCAATCCTTCGACCAGTTGGGGAAGATTGCCAGTGACAAGGGAAGTACCAAGAAAAGTCGAATTTCCCCAGCAAGAGACCTCTCCACTATGGTGTAGGGCGCAACCTAGCTTCAATCCAAGAGCAATCTTTTGGACACCGGCCCCCGGGAGCTGTACGGGACCAGGGAGATTCAGGTCTGAGCTGCTGCCGTTGCCCAGTTGTCCTGAGTTTCCAGATCCCCAACAATAAACGGATTCATCGACAGAAAGAGCGCACACTGAGTTCTCTTCTGAGGCTGTGATGTCTTTAACGGGTGGCAGATTCTGAACCCGGACAGGTTCGAGAGAATCTGTGGTGCTTCCATCGCCAAGCTGCCCATCGACGTTACCGCCCCAGCACCAGGCGTTTCCTGCATGATCAATCGAGCAGGTGAAATCATCTCCTGCCGCTACTCTTAGCGCACTGGGAAGATCGATCACGCTCACCGGTGAGGTGGAGTCCGTACTGGTTCCATCTCCAAGCCTCCCCTTTCCATTATGTCCCCAGCAATTCACCCCGCCATCCTCAAGAACGGCACAATTGTGACGAGTTCCGCTGGAGAGCTGAATGGCACTGGAAATATTCAGTACGGCGGTAGGGTGCTCACGATCCTGGGAATCTCCATCCCCTATTCTCTCCCCGATTCCCCAACATCGCACGGAACCATTTTGCAGCAGCTCACAGGTCGTATCGGACTCTCCGGCCACAATGTCTACAGCAGGTGCTGGTCGTAGGTCCGTTGCTACGGCTGTGATCAGGATTGAATCAGAAGTACTCTGATTGGAAATGAACGCGGAAACCTCAACCTGGTAGGTCCCGGAAGCATCTGGTATGAAAGAATTTGTGGTACCAGCTGAATTGGAAAGTTGGGCAGTGCTTTGCTGTGGCACGGAATTGAGACTCCAGCTGTAGCTCAGTTGGTCGCCCTGGGGATCGGCTATTGAGAAAGCATATAGTTCAACTGGATTATCGACTCCAACACTGCGATTCCGGCCAATCTCCACCTTAAGAGGTACTTCAAAACTAATTTCTCTTGTGTTCGACGCAGTCCCATTATCTACGCTAAGAGACAGACCATATGTTCCGGAAAGATTGGTTTGTTTACCCGTAATGGAAGAGGTTGGATTGGACAAATCCGAGGAAGCGCCGCCTGGGAGAACATCAAGACTCCAGGAATAGTCCAGGCCCAGGAATCTTGGATCCTGGCTTTTGGAACCATCAAGCACAACCTCTCCGAAGACTGGGCTAAAAGGGAAGATTTTTGGTACTGGTGGTAGGTAGCTTAACGGTAAAAAACCAGAAGCTGTAACTGGGGTTGTGGAGGTTCCGGAGCTCAGTCCATTACCGAATCTGCCCGAACTTTGAGAGCCCCAGCACTGGATCATACCGTTTTGAAGCAGCGCGCAAGAATGTAGATTTCCTGCTGAAATCGCCGCCACTGGCACCAGTGTATCTACTCTGTTGGGGGTCGCGGAATTCTGTGTGGTTCCATTGCCTAGCTGTCCAGAGCTGTTGGTTCCCCAGCAGTAGGCTGATCCGTATTGATCCATCGCGCAGGAATGGAGGGTGCCCATGGAGATTCTGAAAATCTCTTTTAGATCAGGTATCATCGAAGGAACAGGCTGGTCTGAGCTGCCCAGATGGCCTAATTGGAAGTTCGCGTTGTTTCCCCAACACCATACTCTTCCAGACTCACTGAGAGCGCAGGTGTGATTTGTACCGGCATCGACCTGGGTAAAGCGGGTACCTTCTACCTCAATGGGCACAGGATGGCGTGAGACTAGGATAGAACCGTTTCCTAACTGCCCTTTGGTTCCTTTACCCCAGCAGCGGATCTGTCCATCTTTCACAAGGGCGCAGGCATGGCTTAAGCCTACGGTGATCTCAATAGCCGGTTCCTCGAGTGCAACCGGTTGGGCTGTCTGTTGGTTTCCTGAATAACCAAGGCCCAGTTCAAAGTTTGTGTTCGCTCCCCAACAGAAGACTCTACCGTTTTGAGACAGCGCACAGGAAAAGTCCCTTCCTGATTTTACCTCAAGAGCTGGTAGAGGCATTAGTACTGTAACGGGAACCAGCGACTGAGTAGAGGTCCCATCTCCCAATTGTCCTGCGTGGTTATCTCCCCAACAATAGACTTTACCCCTTTGCGCAACCGCGCAAGTGTGATCCTCGCCTGTAGCAACTTGTATGAAATCAGTAAGATTCGAGACCGGTGTCACGATGGTACTATCTACGGTACTGCCTCTCCCTAACTGTCCACTACCGCCCTCTCCGAAGCAACCCAATTCTCCCGTGTCATAAACCACACAGGTCGTATCCCAGCTATCCATTGCAAGGGGTCTTCTGGCAGCCGTATCTGAAGATAGGGCCTGAACCCAAAAGGAGTCGGTTTGTAGCTGGGTTCCTTTTGCTGCCGTGAGTTTGAGTTGATAAAAACCCGGGGTGTCCGCCTGGAAGGTCGTTACAAGGCTATTGGGACTGAGGACAGTCACCGTGCTGCCAGCAGGTTTTTGGGGGATTTCCCACAGATATGAGATGTCTGAATTTTGAGGCTGTGTACTTTCACTGCCATCCAGAGGAACCGTCATTTCCGCGACAACGGTTCGATTAGGACCTGCGTTCACTACGATGGGAACTCTGAACTCAATCGTATCCGTACTGATTTGAGAAGCATCCTGAAGACTTAATCCAATACGGTAGTCTCCCGGGCGCGAATTGTGAAGCTGTGAAGCTGGGGATGTGGTCTGTGTGAGAGACGAGTCTGAGTTCGCTGGAGAAGATAGGATCTGCCAGAGGTAGGTGGTGCTCTCCGTGAGAATACTATAGCTAGAATCCAGATGGATTTCTTCGGCATTGGGGGAACCAGGAATAGAAATTCGAGCAAGAAGAACGGGTTCCCCTACTCCCAGCCGGAGAATTTTTTGCGGTTGCGGTTGGATTTCAATATTTCGTCCATGACCTAATTCCCCATTTGATCCACGTCCCCAGCAGCGAATTTCACCCGATTCTATTACAGCACAGCTATGATGATCTCCCACCGCAATACCTAGTGCTGGCTCCTCGAGTTGAGCACGAACCGGTTCCAGGCGATCCCCGGTGGGTTCAATACCCAATTCTCCGTGGTCATTACGTCCCCAGCAGTACACACCGCCCTCTTGAGAGACAGCACAAGCGTGGGAGAGTCCCGTTGAGACCTGGGCCATTACTGGGAGTGTCTCAACTTTTGATGCGGTTAAGATGTGATTGGTGTTTCCCTGGCCGGTGCGTCCATTGGTGCCGGAACCCCAGCAATAGATGGACCCATCCGATAGGAGAGCGCAACCGAATTTGTCTCCACAACTCAGAGTTCTGGCCGGTGAGGGAAGTCCAATTACCGGCACAGGACGATTCTGATGTTCGGAAGAATTGTTTCCAAGTCCACCCTGCGACCCCTGTCCCCAGGTATAAACCTCTCCTGACTGCAGCATCGCGCAAGTATGGCCGAGGCCCCCGTTAATCTGGCGAACACTTTCAAGATCCAGTACCTCTACAGGTGTTGGAGATGAGGCGCTAAAACCATTCCCCAACCTGCCTGAGCCTCCAAAGCCCCAACAGGAAACAGTACCTGCAGCATGGAGAGCACAGCTATGAAATGCTCCGGTGCTCACCTGGCGTAATTTAGTAAGATTCGCAACGGTGACTGGTAGCAGGCGTTTCTGAGAGGTGCCGTCCCCTAGTTGAGAGTTGGAGTTATTTCCCCAGCAATTGGCACTACCATCCCTAAAGACCGCGCATCCAAAGTTAGTTCCAAGCGATACCTGTCGAACTTTTCCATCAGTTTGGACGGGAACGGGAAAGGAGCGATCATTTTCATCACCATTGCCCAGCATTCCGCTACTTCCCTCCCCCCAACAGCCAAGTTCTCCCTCAGGACCGACTACACATGTAGCCTGGGAGGCTGTGATCTGTACCGGCGATCTTTGTACCGGGGAGTCCTCTGAAATATAGATTCTGATAAGATCTGAACTCTGAAATTCTCCATCACTGAGATCCAACTGCACCTCGTAGGTTCCAGCAAAATCTGTCTGAAGAACGCCTTTACTTGAGATCGTCGCCACACTTTGGTTAGGGGAGGTGAGCAGAGTCCATTTCGGTGAAAGAGTATCACCATTGGGATCGCGGCTTCTAGAGAGGTTAAGGGGGATATCTCCCCTGGTACTTTGAATGTCGGGTCCCAGGTCAGCGATAGGCGGGAGGTTACCGGTCTCTTTGAAAGCGGGATGGAAATGGGGGGTTGATCGATTCTCAAGGCTTCCTATTCCAAGTTGACCGGCACTACTCTTTCCCCAGCAGGCTAATCTCCCATCTGTGAGCGAGGCGCAAGTATGTTCATTTCCTGCAAAGGCTCGATGGACAGATGTAAGATCTTGAACTCTGGAGGGAAATCCTCGTGTTTGAAGTCCATCACCTAGCTGCCCATTGCTGTTCAGTCCCCAGCAGCTTAGCTGTGAATTGAGTAAGACAGCACAGCTATGGTTAGACCCAAGGGCAATGCTCTTAGCCTGCTCAACACCCACAGTTGGTTCAGGATTCAGCTGACTGGTGTCCTGGGTTCCAAGCTGAAAATCAGTGTTGAGACCCCAGCAGTAAACAGTTCCCTGCTCGGTTCTTGCGCAGTTGTGAGCAGAGCCGCTATCGAGTTCTACCACGCTCTCCGGAAGGCCTACCGGAGCAGGTTTGAAATGGTGAGAAGAACTACCATTTCCGAGTCTGAAATTGTTCCCCCTGCCCCAGCAATGAACCTGGCCCAGGCGATCAAGTGCACAGCTATGCTCATTACCGACACTGATTTGAAACAGGTTTTCCAAACCTACCACTTTCACCGGGGAAGTTGAGGTTTCTGCACTTCCGTTACCCAGTATTCCGTTCCCACCCCAACCCCAACAGAATGCGTTTCCGGATTCCCTGAGGGCACAGGTATGATAGCTGCCTACTCGTACATCCAGGGCATCATCGATGTCTAAGACCGTGACGGGCTGGTCCCTGGTTGTGAGGGTTCCGTCACCCAGTTGCCCATAGGCATTGGAACCCCAACACCTGATTAGTTTGCCCTGGGTCACAGCACAGGCATGAGAGGGGCCGGCGGAGACATCGCGAAAGCTCTCTGTGGGTGATACTGGGACGGGTACATCGCTTGCTGTTCCTTCAGTCCAGCCTACAGCACCACCACCTGCGCTCCAGCAATAAAGAGCCCCGTTAGATTGAATGAAGCAGGTGTTTTCATGAGACGAGGCCGAGAGAAATCCAGTATCATTCCCCCTTGTGTCAGAGACAGAAATATGAACCTCATCGGTGCCTTTCAGTGAACCATCGGAAACTTCCAGCAATACCTTGTAATCTCCAGGGGCATCGGCGGTGAGCTTTGCAGTCATACTCGATGTTTGAAAGACTGGAGAGCTTCCCGCAGGATTCTCAGCGAGTGACCAGTGAAATTGGCGGGAGTCACCATTAAGATCATAGCTGCGGCTCCCGTCAAACTCAAAAACATCCCCGATAACACCACTGCGGTCAGGCCCTGCGAGAGCCACTGGAGCACTGGAAACGTTGCGAGCGAAGCCCGGCATGGTAACCGGATCGGATCGATTTTCTCCTGCCAGGGGTCCTATTTGAGTGAGCTTCCCGAAGCACGATATCCTGCCTGATTGAAGAAGTGAGCAGGTATGCTCATCTCCCGCTGCCACACGGCTTACCGGCTCTTTCAAGGGAACTTTTTGTGGAAGAGACTGTCCTTGGAAGTTGCCTGTACCTAGCTGACCGCTTAAATTATTACCAATACAGTAGAGTTCTTGCTCAGTATTGATCGCGCATAGATGTGCTTTTCCAGCACTAATCTGAGTGACCTGCGAAAAGCCTGAGATCATAACCGCTTCATAAGCGTTGGAAATGCCGCCTGCTCCAGAAAATCCTCCGGGAAGAAACCCCCAGCAAAGAACCTTTCCTGATTCGGTTACTACACAGCTGTAACTTTCCTGGGCATCGATGAAAACAGGTCTGTTTTCACCCAGGTACACCGGGCCGGGAAGAACGCGGTCTATGGATGAACCATAACCGATTTGCCCGGAGTTTCCTTCTCCCCAGCAAAGTACTCGAGAGTCCTGAGTCAAGGCACATGCGTGGTCTCGTCCGGCGGCGATTTGAATAACATTCTCCAGAGCCTGAACTTGCACGGGTTGTGTGGTGGCAAGTTTGCTGCCTACCCCAAGTTGTCCGGCATACCCGTAACCCCAGCAAGACACGAGTCCATCCTGGGAGAGAGCACAGGAAAACAAGTTTCCCATTTCTACCTGGGAGATATTATTTAGGGGGAGAGTGAGCGGAGTGGTGCTGGAAATCGCATCGGAGGAGATCCCCAGTGCACCCTCTGAGTTAGATCCCCAACAGGAAACCAAACCACCCTGGTGCAGGGCACAAGTTCGCAATTCTCCTACCGACACCTGAACTGCGTCTGTAAAACCTTGAACGGTCCTTGGGTAGTCTGCTGGATCGAGTACGTCATTTCCGAGACTTCCAGAATTGGGACCCCAGCAGCGAATTTCACCATTTTCCAAGGCGGCACAGGTATTTTTATAGGCGGAGATGTCTTTTACCCTGTCTCTGCGCTCACCCAAATCCAAAATCTCAACGATGACCTTTTCGCGATCATAGTTTTCTCCGTCGGTTACCTGGAAAAGAAGCTCGAATGTACCGGTGGTTTGTGTTTGGAGTCTTGCGAGGTATCCATCGGTGGAGAGGAGTGTAGCATCGGCCCCGGAGGGAGAACTAAGGATCCTCCAGCTTCCGGTTAAATTCTGACTATCTGGATCTGTAGCGCTAGCAAATAACCTGGTATCTCCTGGTGCAGAGCGAACGAAGGGAGCCACTTTTGCTTTGGGTGCAGAGACGCCTTCAGCCCCAAACCAGGGTAGGGTAACGGGAAGACTTTGATTTTCAGAGACCTCCAATCCCAGTCTGCCTGAGTCGTAGTGACCCCAACAAGCCACAGATCCGTTGTTTTGGACAGAACAGGTATGGTAGTTTCCAGCGGCCACAAGGCTGACATTGGATAGATGCTCAACCTTCCTGGGAACGTAGGAGCTAAGGATTCCAGGAATTCCTAGTTGGCCGCGATCGCTGGAACCCCAACAATAAAGATCTCCACCAGTCAGTACAGCACAGGCATGCTGAGAGCCAGGGGACATTTGTTCCACTAAGCCAGGTAAGCTGACCTTATCTCCGAGGGGAAGAATTTGATCGTGCCCCTGGCCTAGTTGGCCGATTCCATTGCGTCCCAGGCAGCCCATCTCTCCCTCAAAGGTGATAGCGCAGCCAAAAGAGTCACCGGCTTTCAAAGAGCGAAGTCGAGGACTATCGGGAACTGCAAGGGTGGGAAGAATTCTCCTGTCCGTGAGTCCATTTCCTAGTTGGCCGGAGGCCCCTTCCCCCCAGCACCAGAAGAATCCATATCGTCCCAGGGCACATGCATGGTAATCCCCGGTGGTTACCGAGACCATATCCTCTAAAAACAACTTGGATGGCGCAGCACGAGGCTGGAAATCTCCCAGTCCAAGTTGTCCGCTGCTCCCTGTTCCCCAGCAGTGGGTAGAACCATCGGATTGAACCGCACAGGTAAAGAAGTTTCCAGCGCTGATCGATTGCGCGGGTCCCAGTCCGGTAACGGTTGTAGGTAAGAGACGGCGCACTGAGGTTCCGTCTCCTAGCTGTCCTGAGGAATTGTCTCCCCAGCAGTACGCGACACCGTCAAAATCAAGGGCACAGGTATGGTAGAAGCTGGTAGAAACCTGCTTGACTGGTCCGGGTAGAGGGACTCTTCTGGGTTCATGGGAAGAGACTCGATTTCCAGTTCCCAGTTGACCGTCTGAATTAGGACCCCAGCACCATAGCTCTCGTCGATCCGAGATCGCACAAGTGTGACCCCCGGCGGAGAGGTCCACGATACGTGTCCCGCCAGTACTTGCCGCAACTGCCTCGATTTCAAGTATATCCGCAGGACTGACTAGCTGAGTAATTGTATCTTTTACCCTCAGGGAAAGCTGGTATGTACCCTGAAGATCGGGGACAATTTCAGGATTTATGGAATTTTCATCCACGAGAACGGATCTGCTTCCTTTAGGCTTTGAGGCTAGTGTCCAACTAAAAGAGATGGGATTTTGAGCTGGATTATTGGAATTTGATGCATTGAGGATGACAAGACTGTGTACCTGTACGGACTGGTCCGTACCCGCGTTGGCATTAATCTGGGTGAGATCAACAAAGAGATCGACAATCTGGCTTAGCACTGGCTCTGTAACCTCACCGTTTGAATTTTGAGAGTAGACGGCAAAGAATTCCGCTGACCCTGGCAGGTCTGTTCCGGCAGGTACCTGGTACACAAGAGTCTGACCTGTTTTGAGGAGGATTGCCAGGGGATCTGAGCCGAGTTTGTTCCCGGCAGAATCAGCAAAATAAAGAGAATAGGAATCGAGCGAACTCTCATTGTTGGCGGGCTCGATTATTACAGTTCCCTCTAGCTCTCCTGAGTTGATATCCACATCTGTGAAGGTGACGCCAGTCGCGTTTGCGAGAGGAAGAAATCGATCTTCAAGAGGAGTGGAGATCCCCTCAGAGGCCTCCCCTGCTGCGTTCGCAGCGAAAATCAGCAGGTGTGTGGTACCTCCTGGCAGGGTCGTCCCGGGAGGAAAATCATAGGTGATTGAAGAACCTATAGGAGTGAGGGTTGTTATCAGGCCGTTTTGGATTCGTATCGTGGGACTGAGTCCGTAACCAAGCACGAATGAATCGATATTGCTGAGGTCTGCTGGAAGGGTAACGGTAACCCTTCCAGAGATCTTTTGGGGATCTAAATCTTTGTCGGTAAAAGAGAGTGAAGTGGCAATTTGAGTTGGTGCGGAGAGTACCTTGTACTCCACGGTCTGTGAATCACTTCTCGCTCCCGCTTCGTTTTGTGCATATAAGCTAAGCGTTGTTGTCTGGCTAAAAAACAAGCTGAAGGGGGCAGATGCAGTAGTGCTGGAATCATTGGGTTCACTTCCATCAAGAGTATAGAAGATGGTGCTACCCGGGGTTTGAGTTTCGATGTTTACATGCACTCCATTGAGAAATACTCCATTGACCGGGTCCTGATTTGTACTGAGCACTGGCAACGACTGGGCCACTTGCTCAAAGGTGAAAATATAAATCCCCCCTTTTTGACTGCCGTCAGTGGAGAAAGCTTGAATAGAGGTTGTCCTTGTGAGTGTGAAACTTACTTTTTCTGAACTGGAGAAGGCACCAGAGCCGGCATCCTTGGGATTGGTTCCATCCAGGGTATAAACGACTGTCCCTCCAATTGCCTCCAGCTGGACTTCCTGGGATTGTTCAAAGGTTCCAGGAAAGGGAGAGATCGAGAGAACCGGCAGGGGCAGGTCTACAGGCTGCGGCTGAATCTGAATGAGTGATCCACCTGAGGAAGGATTAATGTTTATTACCAGCTCTCCGCGACGGACAACATCTCCAAAGCCATCGAGGAAATCTACCTGAAACTTGCGGTCCGGACCGAATGGAACATATATAATTCCTGAAGATGGAAAGCCCTGGTACATCAGTTCAATGGGAGACATATTAGGTCCCGTCACCAGGACTCTAATTTCTTGAACCTGTTCAGAATCTAAAAAGCTCTCCAATGAGGAGCCTGAGATAGACAGAGCCCTCCCAAGACTGTGAAAGACCTGCCCAAACCCTGAAACCCTGGACCGGGGGAGATCCACAGTTAAAGATACCTCTGATCGTGGTCCTGTCGGAGAATTGGCGCTGAGAGTAAAAGTTCTTCTGCTAGTTCTTGAGGCGGGAATTTGAAGGATCTTATCGAATCGGGAATTTCTTTGAATTCTATCTATGCTAAGCAATACCCGGGACTTTTGGAGAAGAGAGGGCTCGAGATTTATTGTTTCGCTAAATCTAAGATCTTGAATTTCTCCACCGGGCTGGTATGCCTGGATTCTCAAAGAGAGCTTTTTTCCAGGATCTGTGAGTCGAAAATGGTTTTCTGAGATGAATTGAGGCAGTAATCTGTTGCCATCTCTTTTGCGAAGAGGCCTGAGTGTCAAACGCGGCTTTTTTCCTTTTTTGTGGTAAATGGCCCCGCCCTCGAGATAAAGAGGTTCAGCGGTAACTCCCGGAGGCCGGATGGTCAGTCCTGCCACTGCAGTTTTAACAAGCAGCGGCTGCCCCGGTGAGATGGTCTCAAGGCTCTGGTGAGTGGTGTCATTTCCACCAGGTTTGTAAACCCTCCAGGAGTGGGTAGCCTGGTCAAAACCCCACACCGAGAGGATATGAGATGGGTCTGATGTGCTCAGTGCAGCGGAACCAAAGATTTCCTCAGCACCTATGGATTTCCCCAAATGGAAATTAACAAGGACGTGACCGGGGGAATGTACATAGATTGAGGAAGCGTCTGCCAGGGGTAGTGAAAGTGTATCGAGGGGCGATGATTCTTCGTCAAAGACCACCCAGTAACCCCTCCCCTTAAGCAACTGAGTGAGGGGGGTAAAGCGCCGAGGGAGTCTTTGACTTCCTTTAATCCAGGCCTTCCATTTTGAGGAGTCCAGGCCAAAAATTGCCACTACATCCTTCTCAAGCCCCAGAGTTTCTAGCTGTTTCTCGATCTCCAGATTTTGAGTTGTATAAAGACCTGTGAGAAGAAATTCCTTGGATTGGGTTGTAACTGCATGGATGGAGCCAATGACAAGTAGGCTAATGATAGCCGTAATGTGGCGTATTTGACCCATGTTCCCCATCAGCTTGTGCGGGATAACTGCCTTTATCAGGCGTATCCGGGGTGAATTGGGAATTCGCTTTTAAAGGGCTTTTGCTCCCAAAAAGGGTCGATCTCCCAATTGTTATGATCCCAACAGTCATTCTAAGCCCAATAGAAAGACACGACAACCTGGAAGAAGAATGGCCCCGCTCTATTATTGTGGGAGTCATACAAATATCCATTCAAATTGGTCACAAGATATGTCTTACACCAATTTTAGATTGTTCTTACTAGAATTCATTTCACTTTGATAGATATCTCTCTTAAATCCTAGATATTCTTAAGGGATGTGTGATCCGGGATTCGAAAAAGCGGAAGCAAGCAAATATCTGGATGAAATCAAGGCTGTTCTTGATGAATGGAGAAGTACGGCCCTACCTTTGAGTGAAGTCTATGAGTCACGAAGTTCCTACTGCTTCCCGGAAATTCCAGTATCTCCGGTAGTCCAATGGCTGCATAAGAACACTCTACTGAGTGAAGCTATCGCTAGCAGGTACTTTAGCTGGTTAAGAGATTTTCAGAATTCGCCATCTAAATGGGCACTGTCAAGCGCTGCAGCATCAAAAATGGCGGACGGTCTTATCAAGTCTTTGAATAAGAAGAGTTATCCAATTGCCAACGCGCTGATATCAAATTACAAGAATAAGATTTTTGAGTTTCATGTAGAAAAAAAAGGAATTCTATCCGATGAGGCCGTATTTCTAATCACTCAATACTTAATTACTCTTATTGAAGAAGAAGTGGTGAGCCTGGTAGATATCAGAGAACTTTTGCATGCTTTTCTTTCAGCCGAGTTGGATGCAGTCAAAGGGCTTCGCTTTCTCCAGGAAGTACTTGTAATCGCGGAATCTTACTTCACCTATAATGAGGACCTGAAACCACAGGAATACCAGTTGTTAGGATTTCATAAGCATCCCGAATCCCGCCTGGTTATCCTGCTCATGAAATACATGATCCTGGTGGATGCGGAGCAATCTCCCGAGGAACTGGTTCCGCTGCACCAGTATTTGCAAGCTCACTACTTCATTCCCTTTGAAATGTCTCGCTGGCTTTACATTTCAGCCCCTTCGAAAATGGATCTTAAGAGTGTTCTTGAGGATGCCAACCTCCTTTTCAAGGAGGAATTCATGGAAAATATAGCAAAGGTTCTTGAAGAGATTTCCCTTGCAGATTCCAAGCTGCACCCAAAGGAACTAGAGACTTTGAGGATGATCGGAAGACTTAGAAAATCCTGAAGTTCTAGAATTTACTTTACTGTACCAGGGGCAGGTAGAAAGTCTTTTTCTTCTTAAGCGAATTTAATTTGGCTCCATGTGGATTATGAGGTAGCTCCTTTGGAGATTCTTCTGGAGGTTCCACGAGCATTTCCCTCATCTTCTTTTGGTATTGCAGGATGTTGTGGTACTTAATCCAATCGCCTAATCCGCCTTCGGGATTCTCGCCTGGAGTTTCCGATTCTCCCGGCTTTTCAGTCTCCCCTGGGGTTTCAGTCTCCCCTGGGGTTTCAGTCTCCCCTGGGGCTTCAGTCTCTTCCATAGGAACAAAAAACCTGGAGTGAGGATTATGTGGACTGGCTCCCTCAGCCTTCAATAAGGTTATGAGGAATTTCCAGGCGGCTGAATCAAAGAGTGAACGCATGGTTTTTGGAGCTAACTTGGGACGAAGCTGGTCCCAGATTTCTGCTGCTCTTGGGGTAGTCATAATGGGAATCTTATCCTTTTTCTGAACCCAGCTATCCCAGAGTTCAATAGCTTCGGGCGGATCTTCTACATCATCCATCCATCCACCGCCATCATTGACCAGTAAGAACCATCTACCAAAATGTCTATAGCCCAGGAACTTGGGAGGCAGGTGTGTTACGAGATCGCGTTTCATGGTGACACGCTTATAGGGTATATGGGCATAGGGTGTAGTACCTGCCTTACCTGTCACCCGGGGCTGTCCGGTACTGATGATCTCTACATCCGGGTGTCCAAACTCATCGAGGTACATACCGAGAATGACAGCTACGGCACCTCCCAGCGAATGACCAAGAACCTCAGTGGAATACTCAGGCTCAAGATGAAACACAACCTGCCAGAAGATTTCCCTGGTAGCCATATAGAAACCTTTGTGCAGTTTGATATCAAGCCAGAAATCTTTTGCTTTCCAGAAAGTGAAATTGACGATCCAATTCTTCAGGTTGTCACTTTCTCGTATCACGATGTATTGTTTGTTTTTCTGATGATCTTTCGCCAGATAGAATTTAATTTGGGATTCCGCTGTAGTGCGAATTACGGCGTCTGGAAACCTATCTCGGATTGCGTCATCTCCCTTACGAAACATGAGCATTAAATCTACGTACTCAAGGAAACCCTTTAATTCTTTCTTCTCTGCTTCATCGAAGGAGTTTTTATCTTTTAGTTCCTTCTCAACTTCCTCTTGAACCTCTTTTAGATCTTTGAATTCAGGCCTATTTGAAAAGAGTGCCGGGAATGAGACAAAGGAATAAAGCATGAAAAAGATCAAGAATTTGAACTTTCCATACATCGCAGGTTTACTAATTTTCATAGTCTTCTTCCTTACTTTACGGATGCGTCGTTTGAGTTCTGAGTTTTCTACGATAATTCGCGATAGCGGCAAAGGGCATATAGTAGGGTGAATATTCATAGGTGTACAGGATCGGCCCCATTCCGACTCCTACATAAGTATTTTCATTCCAGCCACCGTCTTCTCGCTGGTTCTTAATCAGGTAGTCAATGCCCCGCTGAACCGTTTCATCCTCTGGACCGAGGTAGGATATAATCCTTTCAAAGCCCATCCTGTTTGTGTTGGTGTAGAGGGGCCTACACCTGCCAGACCTGGGTCCCAATAGGACTCTATGCTCTCACCGAATCCGCCGTCCTCGTTTTGAACCGACTTCAGCCAGGTGAGAGCTCTTACTACCATGGGATCGTCAGCCGGGAGCTTGATCGATCCTAGTCCTTGTAAGACTCCATGGGTTCCATAAATGTAATTGATACCCCAGCGTCCCCAGAATCCCCCAAAATCCATTTGCTCTTTTCGCAAATAGGAAACGGCTTTTCGAACAGGTGGATGATCCTGCAGATATCCAAGGCTTCCGTAAGCTTCCAGGACATGGCCTGTCAGGTCGGCAGTACCGAAGTCATGGGCTATGGCATCCTTGAAAAAACCTTTGTTGGAAACAACATAGGGGCCGTTTCTTTTGGTGGCCTGGTTTTTATCCCATGCAGCCCAGCTTCCATCTTTGTTTTGCATAAAACTGAGCCATTGAACTCCCCGCAGAACTGCTTCTTCCGCTCGCTGGGAATCCGTAGAGGATTTGTTTTTCATGATGGCTGTAATGGCAACGGCCGTATCGTCATTATCAGGATAGAGGTCATTATCGAGCTCAAATGCCCATCCCCCAGGTAGTGGGAGTTGAGTCTTACCCTTAGCCCACTCGCCGTAGACATCAACGATCTGTCGATCAAGAAGGAACTTTCTGGCCCGCGATATGATTGGATGGTCGGGGCTTAGCCCTGCCTCTGCCAGGGACGAGAGAGTAAATGAAGTATCCCAGATGGGACCGCGGTAGGGATCCTGTATCCAAAACTCCCCGTCCGGAACCTGAAGACCTTCGATAAACGCCATTCCCCTGGTAATGGGTTCGCTGTTTGTGGCGTAGCCAAGATCCTTAAGAGCCATGAGTCCATAGACTGTATGCGAGACAGTTCCCCAGAAATTTCCGTCTTTACCTTGTTGCTTGGACAGGTAATCCTCCACAATTTTCAGCGTCTTCTTATCCAGACCTGAAAAGGCTTTACTTACCAGGTCCTTAATTGATTTCCACAAACCGCTTGTTTTTTCACTTTCTCTGCGGTTTTTACTGATTACAACGCTAAGGGTGTAGGCGGCAAAGCGCATCCAAGAGGAGAGATGTTTTTCTGTCCACTTACGCACAAAGGAAAGAGCGAGTATCTCCCTGGGTACCGGGGGCATATAGTTCCAGGAAAGCCGATTGTTAACACAATACCAGAATTTGGTTAGCGTCCTTAATTTCTTAAGACTTCCGTGAGATTCAAGATATTGGTGTGAACTCCGAATCCAAGGAGAGTCTGCTTTAATCCCATGAACCTCAAGGGCCAGGGATATGTGAGCAGTAGCGTCAAATCTTCCGCGTGTGGTCCCGGGGGAAAGGTCCCAGCTTCCGTCACTGTTTTGCCTGGACTTTAGATAGGCAATTGCACCTCGAATTCTTTGGGTGTTTTTCCAGTCCAGGTAATGACAAAGAAGAAGATAATCTGCTGTTTCGGTCAGAGAGCCCAGGGAGCGGCCATCCCAATATCCTCTTTCTTGAGCGAGTTGAAGCAGGAAATCTCTTGATTTAACAAAGCTGGAGTTAAGTTCATCCTCTGCAATGAGGCCAGTGCCAGGGGCACTGGGGGCCAGAATTCTCGATTCATAAACTCGTGTAAACTTCTTCTGTCTCTGCCTTGCGGTGAGGTTTTTAAGGAGTAAGGCACGCAGCTGGGGATTCGTAGTGGATTTATAGCGCTCAAGCAGATCTCTTGATCCGCTATCGGCTAAAAGGGAAATAGAAAGGGTAAACCAGAGTAGAAGAACTCGAAAAAAAATAGAATACATAGGTTGAGATTCACTACGAATAAATTGGCAAAAGGTTGCTCCCGAAGGGGCATGTAATCCCTATCCATAAAACAATGCATGGGAAGGTGCTGCACATGCCAAGTTTCTCCTGTGGTCAAGGGCATTTCTAATGCTAGTAGTTAAGGGCGAAATTCCTGATCTGATGCTTCCTTTGATTGGGTTCCATAAAATCAGGGAACAGGATCGAATTTACCGCAGATATGGCTGTTTAGTGGATGTTTGAGGTGGGTTAGTCATCCCTTCTTGCAAGGTACCGGACTTCCAGTGAGCCCTGGTCTCGAACGTCTTCCCGGTACAAAGACCTACATACCTCAGCAGTTTCTATCGAACAATTCACGTGAATAGCGAGTGCGATTTTTTCTTTCTGAACCGAGATGAAAAAAGAAAGAGAATGCTGGACAGGATTTTGAGCGCTCCTTTTTCAAGAGTCCCAATTGGCTATTTTTCCAGCCACTCTCAACCTCTTTCATGAGTCCATCCAGGCTCTCTTTGTCCCTGCTATTTTTCAAATCCAACTCGGTCGATTTCATCTTTGAATAAGCCCTGAGAACCTCATAAAAACAGGGTGTAGAATTAATAAAGAATAGGAAACAGGAGAGACTTCTTATGAATCGAGAAGAGATGGAATCAACCCACCAGGGAAATCTAAGTGCCGCGCGAAACTACAGACAGGCTCAGGCAAGGCTCATCGACCGCCTGCAGATCACCGAGCAGAAAAACCTGCATTGTCATTTAGGCTATTCAAGCATGTTTGAGTATGTGGTTCAGGAGCTCAAACTCTCTGAGCAGAGTGCCTATAATTTCATTCGCGTAGCGCGAAAATCTGTAGAGGTGAAGGAACTCAAGGAAGAGATCAGAAGCGGGCACCTTGGAGTGGCCAAGGCCACCAAACTCTGTTCCCTTCTCAAAGTGTCAAACCAGGGGAAGTTGCTTAAGGAAGCCAGGGTGATGACTACCCGGCAAATCGAGGCAAAGGTATGTGAAGAACAGGGTACTCCAAGGGCCAGGGAATTGGGCCACTATTCACGTCAATAGTCCTGGAAAGCAGAGAAAGGCTTTACCTGCGCGGGTGCTCAATGCGGTCAACTCTCGTGATGGACGTAGGTGCGCCTTTACCTCTGTTTTGGGGAAGCGCTGCAACCAAAGAAGATGGCTTCATATTCACGTGCGACAAGAAGTCGTTAGAAAGGCTATCTGACATGACCTTCACAAGAGGGCCGTGATCAGATCCGGTGTTCCTCCACCGGTACCCTACCGGGGCATGCTTGGCAGGTGCATCCTGTCCGGTGTGAAGCCCCCGAGACAATGTACCAAAGCCAGTTCATTGGCGGGAACGAAGTCGTGAGACGGAACTCCTCCTGATAGTCTCAAGTCAGGTGAGGGCTAGGGTTTGAGAGATATGGTCAACACATGTGAACATCCGTAAGCATCGTCAAGAAGAGCAGGCCAAAGAGGCTGATAGGCCTGAACCAAAACGGTCAAGTGGAGGGTCAGGGACCTGTGGAATATCCCTGCGAGGACGTTTCTCCACCGGTGTAGAGGATGGACCTAAGTCTCTTATCAATCGGTTTTCTGATGGAACTTGGAAACCTGGTACTTCCGCCAGCCTTCGGGTTGGCAGGTGTAACCGCAAGGCGCACTGTTGGCGGTGCCAGAGTAAGAACGCGGGAAGAAGCAAATGTCTGGTTGCAATGATCAGAATACGGGAAGAATTCCCGGACTCGAAAGAGTGCCCACGTCCCGCATGGTCCTCGATTGCGAGAGAGTTTGGAGAATCTTCTAATGGAAAGGAAAGCAAATGACACCGACTGAGAAGCCGAGTGGTGCACCCTTCGCAAATTTTGACTCAATCCCTTGGGATAAAGCTCGAAAGCTTGTCAGAAGACTGCAAATGCGTATCGCAAAGGCAAGGAAGAGTGGGAAGATTTGCAAGGTTAAAGCCTTGCAGTGGACTCTCACTCATTCTTTTTACGCCAAAGCTTTGGCTGTAAAGAGAATCACTTCCAACAAAGGTAAGAATACCCCTGGAGTGGACAGGGTTACCCTGAACACTCCGGGGAAGAAGATGAAGATGGTCCTTTCTCTCAGAAGAAGGGGCTATAAACCTCTGCCTCTGCGCAGAGTATATATTCCCAAAGTAAACGGTGCAAAACGTCCCCTTGGAATACCTACGATGAAGGACAGATCCATGCAGGCTCTGTACCTGATGGCTTTGGAACCGGTAGCAGAGGTTACCGCGGATCCAAATTCCTATGGTTTCAGAAGGCATAGACGCTGTGCGGACGCAATTGAACAGTGTTTCAGGGCGCTCGCAATAAAAACCGCTTCGGTATGGATACTTGAGGGTGACATTGTATCGTGCTTTGACAACATCTCTCATCAATGGATGCTTGAGAACATCCCTTTGGATAAACACATGCTCAGGCTTTGGCTGGAGGCTGGTGTCATGGATGGAAGGAAGCTATTTCCAACCTCCAGGGGCACCCCGCAGGGAGGAATTATTTCGCCCACTCTTGCCAATATGGTTCTGGATGGTTTGGAATCCGCAGCAAAGTCGGCTGTAAAGAAAAAGGGCTCAAAAGTTAATGTGATTCGCTATGCGGATGATTTCGTTATTACCGGCAACGATCAAGAAATCCTGGGGAAGGTCAAAAAGGCCGTAACCGAATTTCTTGAACCAAGAGGGTTATCTTTACACCCGGGGAAAACGAGGATCACCCACATTAACGAAGGATTCACATTTTTGAGTCAGAACTTTAGGAAATACAGCGGCAAGTTACTGATTAAGCCCGGCAAGGAAGCCATTAAGAGCTACCTTAGTCGGGCTAAATCAATCATTCGGTACTTATGCAATCGAGATCTTGCAACGCTGGTAAGACGACTCAATACTCTTTCAAGAGGATGGGGTAATTACCACCGTCATATTGTAGCGGGTCAGACTTTTGCACGTTTGGATTCTATTATATTCCATACGTTGTTTCGTCGCATGTGTAAGATGCATTCTAAGAAGGGTAAGTACTGGGTTTACAGGAAGTACTGGGGCTCAGAACTCTCGCCTATTTTTAGAGTGTCGAACCGGAGGGATGGTCTGTACTATTCCCTTGTTAGACTATGTTCTCTTGGGATTCGTAGACATATCAAGGTCAAGGGAGAGGCGATTCCGTTTCTCCCTGAGCACTTTGCTTACTTTGAAAGGAGGCGTGCTTCCGAATGTCTTCGCTGATCATTCATATTTCTTTTCTTACTTTTGTTAGTTTCTTGCCGGGCTTCCACAACCAGGAATTGTCCTTTGAGGGCTTGAGCCGTATGAAGGGAAACTTTCACGTACGGTTCTTAGGGGGGAAAGGGGCTTCTGGCCCCTGACCTACCCGATCACCGTTTACCTGTGAGCCAAGGAGGGAAACACGTTGTGGACAACCTGATTACTTTATGCGAATCCCACCATCGAATGGTGCACAAGACTATGGAAAAGAAAGCTCAAAATAATGGTGCTTGAAAGGTTCAGGGAATCCACTGATGAAGAAGCCCACTCCCTCGCGGACTACTTCAAAGCTGAGTTTCTAGTCTTCGGTCCCAGCGGAACATGTCTGCTGTGGACACATCCATATAGAAAGCCACAAATACAAAGGCCGATGATGGATATGTGCCTTTACTATAGGTAGATTAACGCAGAGGGTTAAATAGCCCTTTCTGCGGCTAAGGCTCGGTGACCGGGGATGTCTTGTTGAGATAGAATAGCTTTTTACACCGGGAGGGATTTCATGGGAGTTCAGGTAGGCATCGGAATCAGTCGCATTAAGGACAGTTTTGTGGCTGGAGTCCAGGCTACCCGGGAAGCGTGTCGTGATATCAGGGAACCAACCTTAGTAATCTGCTTTGGAAGCATCCATCATGATCATCATGAGCTTTACGAGGGAATCTGTACCCAGATTGACTCTAAAATCCTCCTGGGATGCTCAAGCTATGCTGAGATCTCACCTTCTGGTGTGAGTCGTGGAACCATAGTGGTTATGGCACTTTTTCTACCGGGGGTGCGAGTAAGACTCGGCGAGGTTTCCAATTATACTGATGAGAAAAGTCTAGGTAAGGAGCTTTCCCAATCCCTTTCCAACCAGGAGCTGCCGGAAGGTTCCATGAGACATCTCCTCTTGACCCTTCGTGGAATTGGAGCCGGAGGTGAGGAATTTCTAGAGGTACTACAGAAAGCCTTTGGAGATATCGCGATCTTCGGGGGGTTGGGCGGCTGTGATTACGATGTGGGAATGAGTCACCCCGATTTCTGGAGGAGTTACCAATATCTCACCAAGGGAGTGAGTCCTGGCGGAGCGAAGGCAGCCCATCTTTGTCTTCCTGAAAACGATTACCAGCCTGCCTTTGGATATGCGCATGGGTGGACTCCTGTAGGACCGGCAGTCACGATTACAAGGGCTGAGGGACCGGAAGTATATGAGGTTGACGGTATCCCCGTATTTGAGTTTTATCGCCAGTTCCTGGGGGGAACTGATTCCCGCGAGTTCTTTGAAGGGATGATTCAGAGGTATGCCTTCTCCGTAGACATGGAATACGAGGGATTTAAGCGATCTGTTGTTCGTTTGCCCGTAAAATGCGACTTTTCTAAAGGCTGTATCACTTATTTTCCTGTCCAGGATCTACACGGAATTCAAGTACGTCTGCTGCATGGGGATCGTAGAGGAGTTCTGAATGGCGCTCGCAGGGCAGCTCAGCGCTGTAAAGATGCCCTTATGGGAATGGAGCCAGCTCTATTGATCAATATTAGCTGTTGTACCCGAGCGGTGATTCTTCATAGTCGTGTAGATGCAGAAGTTGAAGCGATTCAGGAAGTCTTTGGTAAGGAAATTCCTATTGTTGGTTTCTATTCCGGAGGAGAGATTTTTCCTTACCTGAGCAAATACGAGGATGTGGTAGATCCCGGAAATGCCTTAAATCATTCTCACTACCATGCGACAACTGTGGGTGTAATGGCCCTCGGAACCCGATTGCCCATCGAAAAAGTGGTTCGTGAGGGACTCTTTATTGACCGAGACGTGCAGCGTAACGTGGATGATATTCAGAGACTACTCAAGGAAAGTGAAGGAATACTTGACGATACCCAGGGATTTCTTACTGCCATTTCACGAAAGAGCTATGAAATTAGTGAGATTCTCAAAGAGCAGAATGAGGAACTTCAGCAAAAGAATGAGCAAAATCTTCGTCTACAGGAGATTGTTCACCGTTACACACCTCATGAGGTCTGGTCTGAGGCGGGAAATAGTGCCAAACGCGGGGACTATGAAATACCCGAACGAGAAGTCCACCGCGTTTACCTATTCATGGATGTACAAGGCTTCACAGCCTTTAGTGAAAAACATGATCCTACTGAGGTTATCCAGCACTTGAATGCGATCTTCAATCCTGCTACAGAATTCATCTATGAGCATGAGGGAGATGTGGATAAATTTATCGGTGACTGTATCTTCGCAGTTTTTCCTGATTCACCTCATGCGGTTCAGGCGGCACGGAAAATCCTCGGGCTTTTTGATGACTTGAAAGAAAAGGGAAATCCTTTCCAGGTACGCATTGGCATTAACAAGGGAAGAGCTATCCACGGAAATGTTGGCTCAGCAAACAGGCGCGAATACACATTTATCGGGGATGCTGTAAATCTTACCCAGAGGCTGGAATCCAGTTGCAGCCCAGGTCATATTCTACTTTCCCCTGTTGTCTACGATACTTGTGGAGCACAATTTGAGCAGGTTCAGGAACGGGAAATCACCGTCAAAGGAAAAAAAGAACCCCTCAAGGTTTTTGAATGCAGATAGGGAGCAAACCAAATGTTTTGGACATACAATTTGCCGGATTGTTTATTAATCTTCTCTACTTTAGCTTGACCCTGTCTCCTATTTTTCGAAAGTGAACCCCTTGCTCAATGATGGAAACTGGAATATCAAGCACCCTGCCGTTACCGGCCTTATCCTTGACCTCTACCCTGATGACGTCGTAAAAGTTGGCATTCGGATAGAGATGATACACAGTGAGAATTTTAGATTGCTGGTAAATTCTACCTTTAGTGGAAGACTTGGCTTTAAAGCGATGTTCTGACTGGTCGTCAGAGATGTGTCTTACTTTTGGATTTGAGGAAGTGAAGAGTACTTTTCCGTCCGGAGCGCTACTGACCTTGATATCGATTTCATCCAGATCTTGATTATCCGTCGCCTCCACTTTGACTATGAAGCGGACATCTTCTGGAATGTGATAGGCGAGATCCCTTTCTTGAGTTGAGGGGCTGATCTGGTTGATAAGAAAGTGGGATACTTTATCGGCAGGATTTGCCCGAAGCAAGGTTTCATCTCGTTCTTCATAGATTGAGGAAGAGTTGAAAATGGGATTATTTTCAGCGCGTTTATCCTCGGTTCTAAAGATCACCACACGATTAGAATCATTGTCTGGATTTTGAGACGGGTCTGGCTCAAAGCCCTGGGCGCCCAGAAGGGTATATTCGACCTTTTTATTGTATTTAAACTCCATCAGTGTTACCCGGAAATTAGGAGGATCATTGTCCTGAACAACCAACTTACCCACGCGAGTTGCCCGTCTTTGCAATTCGTTGTTGTAGTAACGCCCAATCTTGTTTTCCAGTGGTTGTGAGGCGGCCCGACCATCAGCCCCCATCATGCCATCCTCACCATAATTCTCGGCACCCTGTCTGCGATACCAGTTACTGGCGAATTGGAATTTTGGCCAGGACCCAAAATTGCCCTGGTTCCATGAACTTACCGTGGAGTTCCAATCGATAGAGGGATCGGAGAAATCAGGAAAGTCTTTGGTAATCCTAACATCCCGTGCTTTGGCATAGAGGTTATAGACCAGGCTGGACTCACCGGGATTTGGTTGGTCTCCATTGACAAAGAAAGGTGCCAGCAGGAACTGACCTCGAACTCTCCAACGCGTTGTAATAGAACAATCATCAGGATTTGCCGTGAGTGGTGAAGTCGTCAAAAGACATCCTGGTTTCCAGGGAACATAATCATCTTGAGCACCCGAACCCTGGCTTGAAGGGAGGTATTCAACTCTTGTTTTACCATCTGGATGGTCGGGAGTGAGGCTAAACGGGGCCTGATTAGCAACATCTGGAACCAGAGAGATCATCCAGGAATTGAGGCCAGGATGCTTAATAGTAGGATCTTCAGTACGAAGGTTTTGATCCCTTGTTCCCAGGAAGTTCTGAATAGCCGGATCGGAGCTAATCCCCTTTGTTGGGGGGTAAAACTTGGTTGAATTGATCTGATCGTTCACACGTTCCCAGCTTTGCTCATTTCCAGGTGAGTCTGTGCTCAGGGAGAATGGGGAATTTCTACGTTCTATGAAGACACCATCAGTCGGAAACTTGTTGCTGGGCTCTTTCCATGGATAGATGAAATCATCAGAGATGAGATTCTGAGGATTGTAAGAATACCCGGGAGAAGTCTCTACAGCCGGGGTAGATAGACCCAACAACGAGAGATCATAGATAGGAAGCCCAGATCCACGGTTGGTTAGTTGGTCCTGGTTGGTTTGTAAACTGGTGTAGGAGAGATGAAATCCGTAAGCCCTCTCACCCTTAGAGCCAAGGTTAGCGCTCTTGAGACCGACTCCATAATGATTTTTTGGGTCATAGCCAATCTCGTAGCTAAACTGTACAAGGGCTGGAACGCGCAGCCTCCTATCCTGTGTGATTCCGCTACCGTCGTTGCCAACCTTCTCGTAACTGTCCCACAATCCAAAAGGATTGTTGTCACTCACCTCTAGAACAACATCCCCATCCGCTCTCCCGCCGGTGGTGGCAGTAAGGGTTTGTCCCTCGACTGTTCTCATTCTTGGTGCTTTCATATCAAGGACGGCCACATCTACAAAGTGGTCGATTCTACCGCCCGGGGCAGTATAGCTAACTTCATTCCCTCCACTGGCTTTGAAGCCGCCGGGAACACGTCGGGTGCCGCCGATGTTCTGGGTGGATGAAAGTTCTAAACCAAAGGTACTGGCCTCAGGGTCAGGGGGGTTGGACCCAGGACCGGTTTCAAGAATTCTCTGGGTGGACAGAATGGGCCAGATGGATATCGAATCAGGTCCAAAGGAGAGGTTGGTCTTGGTGAAATCAAGAGGGTTATGACGACCATCAGCCAGGGAGGAAGGCCCCCAATAGACCGCATCGTAGTAACTATAATTACCGCTGCCGGCAGGACTTTCATCCCTCCCTTCCCAACTCATCACGGGATAGAAGAGCTGAAAGCCGATCTCCAGGATCGTAGGTTCAGTCGGAACCGGGAAGCTCAAGGGATGAATACGGCTATACAGGGAGCCAAAACCATCTGAGCTTGAAAAAGATCGAACGGGTCTATCGAGCTCGGAGAGGACATCAGAAGAATTGAGAACGGCCCCTGGATTGAATAGCGGTATCCTGACTCTGAGTGTACGGTCCCTGCGCCTCTCGGCTGCCGTATTCCCCATGTACCACATCAATGGTGAATCAGGTGGGGGAGACGGCTTCCCTTCTGAGTTGAGATTATTGGGAGCCAGGTTCTTTACCAGTTGCTCAAACCCCGAACTACCCTTCAGGATCATGAGATTCATCAAGAAGATCTCTGCCAGGTTCCCGGTTTTGATAATTTTCTTACCCACGGTCCCATCGGGTTTGGAGTAGCGCATAAACCACGCATACTTGATTTCCCACCAACTATATAGGGCTTCTGGATTCTCAATGAGATTCTGTCCCACCTCTACTCCATTGATCTTAGAGGGAAACCCGTCATCGGAGCCCAGGGTGCCCTGGTGAGCCGCTTGAAACTGTGCATCAGCACCCGTGGCGGCAATCAGGCTGCCATTGGCCTGGTAGCCCACCCCGGTTTCATAGTCTCCTGAGGCGTCATATCCCCTTCTCTCCTCAGCTGAGGGGTGATCCTTGTCAGAGGTACTGATTCTTGCTCCTGTCTGGGAGGCTGATGTAGACCAGTTGGATGGGTGGGTAGAGACCTTTTCCCGCGGTGAGAAGTTGAGATTTCCAGCCGCCAGAACTCCGCCTCCCGGATACGAGTAATCCCAGGCACCCACTCCCTTGAATTTGGTCTGGCGGCTATCGGGTTTACCGACGATGCCAAGACTCTGTGCGTCATAATTGAGATCTGCGAGTCGAAAGAAGTGGATTTCTGCCTCAGCAACGATGGGAGTTCTCTGATCCTGGTAAGTCACCACCAGGGGAGCTGAATTATTGGAAATGTTTCCCACAGGGAGGACCGGGAAGCGGCCTTCAACTCCAACCAGATCTCCATCATCAATCTGTGCATCGATCTGGTTGGTATGTTCAGAGATAGTGTCACTCCCATCAGGATAAATACCTGCCCTGGTTTCCTGATCCTGGGACAGAAAATTATTGGCTATGACCACTTCCCTGATTTCATCACTTGTCTGGGTTGGTCTGGCTCCTACCACTATTTCCATGGCATACCAGGTGACAGCCACTTCCGCGCTAATCGAGCTGGCAAGATCTAAGAAAGTTTTATCATCGGCATTGAACCGGGTTCCTCCGAAATAAAGAACCACACTGTAAATTCCCGGATCTTCAAAGGTGAAAGATAGTGCTTCAGGATCAAGTCCTTCGGTAGCAATACCAGCTGGATTAGCGTCTTCGAGATCCTTCCAACAGGTATCCTTAAGAACTCCGACAGTACCAAAGGGAACTTCTTTGTAGTTCAAGTCCACAAATCCTGCCTGGACCAGTACCTCCTTATTGGGAAGGGTACTCCCATCTGCCGAGTTTAAAAGCGGTTCACAGTTTGGTTGGTCATAATTTTTGAAGGCGTGTGGTGGGGTTTTGGCTTCTACTCTCCAGCGATATCGAAGATTGCTTCTGGAAGGTGTGGACGAAGTGTCGGGTCCTACGTCTGGATTTAGTAGTGTGCCCAGGAGTTGGCCTGGTTTCTTGATAAAGGAGGGAAGAAGGGTTCCCTGGCGTGAATCATCATCAAAAAAGTAATCTTCCACCCCAAGGGTGCGAAGATTTTGCCGTGTGAGTTCAATTCCAGCGCTCTCGAAGTTACTGAGCATACTTACATCACCGAAACTATTGAGTTCCGGATCGGAGGCAAGCCCCAGTTGAGCTTGAAGGCCATTGAATACAGGGGGATTCTCCATATAAAAAGAATAGGATGAATCCTCCACAAAGGTTGAGACTCCACCTTTGAGTATATTTCCTGGTTGTTGTGCTACCAGATCAAGTTGGAATCTACCAGCAGTGGCAGGTGGGTTGGCCACATTGATGACGGCCATTTCGAAGTTGTATTGATCAGCGATACTCTGGGCCACTTGAGAAACGGGGGTACAGTTCCACAATCCCACAAAGGTACCGGCACCATCAGCTTTTCCATCCAGGGGACTGTTGGTGTCTCTGAAAATAAAGGAACCAGTGCAGGTTGCTCCGGTCGCCTCTAAGGGGATGACTCCGACTTTCACCGGAACTGATCCAGGTAGTGGTGCAATCTTTTCTACCATAGCTCCGACGTGTATTTTCAGAGTCAGACTTAGTTCGGCAATTCCTCCCGGCACATCGGTCTGTAAAGGAAAGGAAGGGCAGTCTCCAAGAACTCTTCCATCAGCACAAACCTGTTGTATTCTTTGAGGGGTTGCGGGGGTAACGAGCCTGGCCATCTCAGCAGGTCCCTCCATCCCTCCCGATCCATCGCTTCCTGAGCCCAGATGCATTAAATAGACAAAGTTCTCTCCGTCGGCACCAAGGGCTAGAAGCGGTGTGGCGTTCTTTGCGGTAACTGGTGAGGCACTACCATCAAGAAGAACTTTTCCGCTCACATGGTTAGCTTGTTCAAAGTATACCTGGAGATCAGGTCCTGAGGGTTTAGCCCACCACACCACTCCACCGGTACCCCAAAAACTGGAGGATACATTGAAATGAGATGGAGGAAGATTGGATACGTAGATATAGTCCTTTGAATCCGGGGGCGTTTCCCCTGAAAATTCTCTCTTTGAGGTTTGCACTGAACGGCTATAGGGAGGGTGACCCTCGAAGTCATAGATGATGATTCTTTTGGGTGCCATGGCTACATTCAAAGGAGAAGTGCCGGAACGTAGGATCCCATCTGCGGGTATCTCCTGGGAACCCAGGGTGATTTGGCTGCCTCCTTCCCAGCGGATGATATCGGACTTTTGATACCTGCTGGTAGCAGGGTCGAACTCAAGCTGAACCACCCAGGTTTCGATGGATGTGGAGGAGCCTGAATTCACCGTACGAGTCTCAACCATGTAGGTACGCTGCTGAGTCTGATTAGCCCCTCCAGATGAGAATTTCGCCTTACCCTTGTTGATTGATATGGGTGGGACTAGCTGCGGTATACCATTGGAGTTGCACATATCTCCACAGGCGTTATAGCGCCAGATTTGATGCTCAAAACTAACGGAAGTATTAATTGCCTCAGTAGCTGGGCGAATGCGGCCTCCAATACCCGGATCAAAGGAAGAGGCAATATCAAAATCGGTTCCGGAGCTCAGGTTGAATTTAGATTTAACGGCATTTCCGAAGATCCCGTTATCTACATCCTTAAGTAAGTTATTATCTTCCTCGCTCAGATATTCATCCAGGTAAAGAGAAGATTCATTCTTTCTAACACTGCTGACCCTGACCGGTCTTCGGCAGTCACGATGCACACATCTGCCGTTGAGCGCCGGAGAGACAACAAAGGCGTTAATTGGAGGATGGACCGGATCATTATTCCCATTGTAGTTGATAGCATATCGATGGCGATTGCAATCGGTTCTCCAGAAGCCGTCGTGGCGAATCATAGGATTTCCAATCGCATTTACATCCATGGCTGGGAAGGTCTGGGGTAAAAAAATCGTATCCTGGGCAAAGGAATTAGTAAAACTATTATCTGTGTACTGCCAGCCCAAAGCTCCTCCGGCTTCGCCCGCCAGGGCTACTGTAAGGGCAGCGTCATAGAGGGGAAACCAGCCGGACTGTCCATTTCCCTCGACCACGTAAACCCATCCAGGAGGCGTACTAGCCACCGTGGTTTGTTGGCGATCTCCGCATCCATTGCCTCCCTGTACATCATAAGTAACCATTGAAGTTCCAGGGAAAGTCTGGGGAGATTTTGGATGGGTCTTTGATACATTGAGTAGCTCAACGACGGATTGCCCATCTCCTTCATTGCGGAAAAACTTAACATGACCAAACTTATCCACCGCGAGTCCCTCATATCTCTCGATACCTGGCCTATTTGACACTCCTAGCCTGGAAATAGCATAGTCATCAATTTTTTTCAGGCGGTACAGTCCTACCGCATTGCTGATGGGAACATTTTCCTTCATGGTCACCAGGACATAAACATCTCCATTTCTCTCGAGGATGGAGCGTTCGAAGGGGCTGATTGCAGCAGTCGAGCAATTCAGATAAAGGAAAAAGAGTAATAGAGTTCTAATCATTTTCTGCCTTTGTGAACTGGCAACCTCAATTATACCGAAAAGATCTCCTAAAGAATCAACTGGAGCATGGGAAACAATGAAAGCAATAGAATAGAAGACTTAGTCGAGGTACTTCTTGAAATCGAAATAAATATAGGGCTGGTAACAGGCCTTGCCCTTTTCACCGCTTTCCAAGGATGCATTTGCGATCCATGCATCAAGTTTTTCGGGTCTCATGACCACATTTTGGAGATTACCCCTCCCTGAGAAGTCCTCATTCATTTTCTGTGCAATCTGAGCTGTGATTCCTCCGTAGGATTGCTGCATAGATTTCACAAGTTTCGCTGGCCGGGCACCGCCAAATACAGCGTCTTTCATTGGTGGATAATGAAAGGTTCCGTCCCGATGAGAAAATGCCTCGTTAAATCCTATGAGACGAACCTGTTCTCTATCTGTCATCAGGTGTACAGCCTCACGGGTTTTTCCATCTGAGAAGGTATACCAGTAGGCGCAGGTTCTTTTAGCATTGCGTACAATGTGAATAGCCTGCTCCAGGGATCTGGCTTCCCTTAGAATCTTGCGAAATAGGAAAACAAAAGGCATTCCGCGCAGATTTTCTCCGGGGGGATCTCCATCTCCTTTTTCACCGATGGTTATCCTGGATTCGTTCATTCCGGTAACACATCCAACAAATCCAGCATAAGAAAAGCAGGCAGAATTCAATCCTCGGAGAGGTTTTCTGATGATCACCGTAGACAGTTCCTGCATTCCAAACTCGCGGACCCAGTCCAAAATACGTACCTGAATCATCTCTCCTGATTCAGTTGCTTCACCCATTACCACGTAGTTTGTGCAGGAAGTTCCATCCCAGCCGACACGAAGTTTTCGTCGGCCCGAAAATTCGGATACTTCCGGGATAGCATGCCAGCGATGGACCACTCTCAGGGGAATTCCAGCCCCATGAGCCAGTCCTCGCATTTCTTCCTTTTCTTCCAGGGGAATATAAGGTTCCATCAAGTCATAAACTTCATCAAGTATCTCAATATTCATCACCTTCGTAGAGACATTGAAAGTTTTGTTATAGGCCAGGCGAACCTCTTCACTCAGCAGTTTTCCGTGCTGGTATCCCATTTCATAGGGAGTACCCTTCAGGACCAGAATAGTTAGCGAGGCCGGGGAAGTGATTACTTCCAGGGAAGCCTGTGAGACGACCTTGCGCTCCTGCTGGAGGGAGAGAATCACATCGGACCTTTGTAAAACTGGAACCCGACTATCCTGCACGATCTTCTTGTGTTGCATGATGCAGCCGGTGGTAAAAAGAAGAAGGAGGAGAGAGACCAGAAGAGGGCGCATTACTTTAAGTATAAGGATGGAAGGAAATCCCTTCCAGGAAGCAATGGAAACAGTAGAAACAAATGAATCAAAGGAATGAGGTTTGATCCCGCCATTATGGCGGGGACATGGATCTCCGGGTCAAGCCCGAAGATGACGAGATATATCCTAAAAAACCGTGAATCGAGGCTCGGAAATTTTGGAGGGCTCTGGGTGAGCGAAAGGTTCACTGTCTGTGAAGACAACGAAGGCACTAGCATCGCTAATGCCGAGGCGGATGAGCAGAGCAGTGTATCTTGCAGCCACACAGAGAACCCAAAATTTCCGAGTCTCGGTTCACACTAATAATTTCTTATGATTTCCCCGTGGCTTTCGGGTTCGTCCCAGCCTGGTTCCAGCTCTTCAAATTCCTCTTCTCTCTGGGAGGAAAAGCTATCGTTTTCATCTTCTGGGGCACGAGTAAACTGTCCATCAAGCGGGGTGGCAGCCTTGGGTGCACCTCTTGCCGCTGCCCTCGGATCAATCCTTGGAAGAACCGGGGATCCAGCCACTTCGTCGAGTGCATGAAAACCATTGTAGCGGACCGGGAAATTATTATCGTCAACGGTGTTATCCGCCTTATCCTGAATCAGACTCCTGACGGCGTTGTATTCTAAGATTGCATTGTCTGATACCAGGGTAATCTCCTGGAGTTCGGTCGTTGAGAATTGAAAAGCGGTGAGTACATCCAAAATCACGGTATAGGCTGAGCGCTGTTCATCGTTCATGAAGCCAGCCAGAGTCACAAGAAAATCGGTGGTAGTTTGATCTTCATTATTGGTAGCCTGGAATGCGGTCAAAATCAGGGGAAAGGTGCCATCAATTCTTAATGCCACCTCTAGAAGTACACTGGCAAACCAGCCTTCAGCCTTAAAGTAATCATCCTTGGGGAGATCCTGGTAAGAAATATAATCTTCACATTCAAGTGCTGCCACGGACTTACCGTTGTACTTGGGATTTTCTTCGGTAGAGTCGCTATCTTCGACGCGAAAGCCGCAATGAGCCAGGCCGAATTCTAATTTCCCCCAGATTTCCGGGGCATAATATGCTTCCCAGAATTCGGGGAATCCTTCTAATGCAGCCTCTTTTTCACTCAGGACCTCTGTGGAGAAGTGGGAACCGTCAGGTCCATATTTTTGCTCAGCAACGGTAAAAACAATATTTTGCTGGGAATGCATCAATTCATGTAGTGCTGTTCCGAGTGCTTCCTCCAGATCATCACCTACCCCAATGTTGCCCAGAATCAATTCATTTACTGGATCCGAGGTATAAAAAGGATGGATTCCCGCACCGTTGTCCACCTGGTTATCGTCACCCAGAATGATCTTGGGTGGATCCTGAGATGGATTCAAAGCTAGTAGTTGATTGGCCAGGTTCTGAAAGTCGGCATTAGTCTTCATGGCGTTATACAAGCTTATTAAGGTTGGATTGGGAGTTGCGTTTGCCTGAAGAAAGTCAGATTCACTAATATCGGTACCAATCTGTAGTGTGGAATTGACCTGGTTGAGGCTACTTCCATATTCGCGAAAAAAGATTCCTTCCACAGAGAGACCCAGGTTATCGAAACCCCCGTCTCCGGTGCCGTCTGTACCGCCGCCGTCATCGCCGCCGCCGTCGTCTCCTGGTTCTGTACCGCCGCCGTCATCTCCGGGTTCTGTACCACCGCCGTCACCACCAGTACCGCCGCCGTCACCATCAGTACCGCCGCCGTCACCATCAGTACCGCCGCCGTCACCATCAGTACCA
>Ga0257122_1000119_pt1 | contig 89294 bp, 90 predicted proteins | sample SI106_120metaG_FD_190146 | JGI IMG/M metagenome (GOLD analysis project Ga0257122, IMG submission 190146) | Marine microbial communities from Saanich Inlet, British Columbia, Canada - SI106_120 | ecosystem: Environmental > Aquatic > Marine > Inlet | place: Canada: British Columbia | collected... | reverse complement strand
ACTCGAGGATATGGTATTGTTTTTGTAGGACAATGGCAAATAAAATCGAATATAATTACGGGTTTTGAATCTCGTTTTTATGATATCAAAAATGATTCTGAACTGCCAGGGTATAATCGATTTACCGGACAATCCTTAAATGTGGGTGATAAAGCCCTATTAATGATTCCCATTTATGGCACAATTAAATGGTTGCTTTTTGAGGGAAAAATTGCCAATAATTTTTCACCATTTGTCGAAATAAAACTTGGCCCAACATTGGCTATAGATGGAAAGGAAGATTCCAGGAAATTTTCTGAGCGATGGGGAAATGCGGGTACAATTACAACATATGGTGCCCAAATAGTATTTGGTGTGGCATTTCTTCAAATGGGCGGTAGTACCATTTCGCCATCCATTGGTTATGAATACCTACCCATGGGAGAAAAAGTGGACGGACGGACCAATTATAATGGCACTGTTGTTAATATTACATTCACATTTGGTAATAATCGCCGTTAATGGAAGAACACTTTTTTCACCTTCATCAAGATGGTTTAGACTATTCTCATTTCACCCTTTCAAAAGAAGAATCACAACATTGTATTAAGTCACTCCGTGGAAAAGAAGGGGATGTCATATGGCTCTTAGATGGATTGGGTACTGCTTATGAAGGAATCATTGCACAGATAAACGGTCCATCTGTTTCTGGAACCATAAAGCAACGTTATCCAAACTATGGTGAATCTGAGTTTGAGATTCATATTGCCATTGGCCTGATCAAGGGCAATCGAATGGATTTGGTTTTAGAAAAAGTCACCGAGTTGGGTGTTAAGTCAATCCAGCCCATTTTATTGGATCGATGCGTAAAAAATAAACTGAATATGGAACGGGGAAATCGGATTGTGGTTTCGGCTGCAAAACAATCGGGTCGTTGTTATTTTCCACAATTGATGGAGCCCATTGAACTGACCCGCTGGCTTGAGAATCATTTGGATTGTCAAAAAGTTGTATGTCATATTTCTGGAAAGGAATCCTTGGCAAATTCGTTCGAAAATGAGAGAAAAAAAGGATGTATTCTGATTGGCCCCGAAGGCGATTTTTCTCAAAGAGAAGTTAAACTAATGGAACAATCAAAAGTAAAATTCGCATCGTTGGGTCCCAGAAGGCTGCGCAGTGAAACTGCCGCAATCATGGCTGTGTCAAACTTAAATCAACTCATGGATACCGCAGAATGAATGACTGTCTTTTTTGCAAAATGATTTCAGGTGAAATTCCTTGTGATATCGTTTATGAAAATAAATCGGTATTGGCTTTTCGAGATATAGATCCAAAAGCACCAACCCATATATTGGTGATACCCAAAAAGCATATTCAATCCATCAATGCGTTGAAAGCGTCAGAGCAAAATTTGGCGGGGGAATTACTTCTTACCGCACAGAAAATTGCACAAATAGAGGATATTGCTGTATCAGGTTTCCGAACTATTTTTAATACCAATACTCATGGGGGCCAAACCGTATTTCATATCCATATGCATATTATGGGCGGTCGGCAAATGAACTGGCCGCCAGGTTAAGTAAATCCTTCCCATTATAGATAAATCTATTACTCCAAATGCTTGACAAGTATTATTCATGAAATGGAGCATATCCTTTATAGCTTTCTCCTCTAAAATTCATTAGATTCCTCGACCTTTTAATCCTCGGAAATGTATATATCTGAACTCAATATTCACGGTTTTAAATCCTTCGCCAAAAAAGAAAAAATAAAATTTGGTGAAGGCGTCACGGTCATAGTAGGACCGAATGGCTGCGGCAAGACAAATATTGTGGATGCGATACGCTGGGTATTGGGCGAACAGAAATATTCTGTACTTCGTTCAAATAAAATGGGGGATGTTATTTTTAATGGTGCAGATGGGCTAAAGCCCCTATCTGTATGTGAAGCTACACTCACCGTTCATAACAATCGTGGGAAGCTTCCTGTAGAATATAATGATATTGAAATTGGCCGACGCGTATATCGAAATGGTGATTCAGAATACTTTCTAAATCGTACGCCATGCCGTTTAAAAGACATTCATGATTTATTTATAGATACGGGTATGGGTGCGGATGCCTATTCGGTCATCGAATTAAAAATGATCGAACAAATCCTTTCTGAAACTGACGACGATCGGAAACGAATGTTTGAAGAAGCAGCCGGTATTAATAAGTATAAAAAACAGCGTCGTTCCACCTTAAGAAAATTTGATGCTGTTAGACAAGATTTAGAACGGGTTGATGATATTGCACAGGAAGTAGAGCAAAAAGTGAATGCCTTAAACCTGCAGTTGAAACGCTTTAAACGTCATGAAAAGCTATCCGATGAATTAAAAGATACAGATTTAAGTTTGGCATTTATTCGCGTTCATGACTATGAAGCAGATATACACCCATTGAGAAACCGTGTCGTTGAATTTCAACATATAAAAGATGAAAAAGCATCTGATACATCCCAGCATGAAAAAGAATTAAATGGCCTTAAGCATATTTATAGTGAACAACAAAAAGAACTGAAGACTCTTCAAATCACATTACGCGAAATGGAGAATAGGAGGGAAGCAGCAAGAAATAATGTACTCATTTGGTCGGAACAGGATAAAGCAAAAGAAGCAACGATAGACAGGTTAAACCGGGAGACAGAAACCAATACAGAAAAAAAGGTGCAACTCCGAGGTCAAATTGAGAACTACGAGAATGAAATATCTCTCTTAGCCCCTCAGGTTAAACAGCAGTTATCAAAATATAAGTCTAAGAAATCAGAATTTGATGCGGTAGAAATCCGATATAAAGCGGCACAGAAATTGTTAGAAAAATCTCAAACAGATCGCTGGGATGCTCAACGTAAAATGGCAGATGATCGTTCTATATTAGATCGTACCGTTTCGTTAGTTAAAGAAAAAAACAATACTGTTTCTCGCCTTAAAGAAAAAATAGCACATATAGATGCAAATCAAGCCAACCAGGAAAAAGAACAAAAAGAATTAGAGACCAAAAAAACGCACCTGAAAAAATCGACTGATAAAATCCAATCACAATTAAATCTTTCACGTGAATTGTTAAAAACCAATCAAGAAAAAGAATCTGAATTGGCGATGGATATTCATCGCAATAAATCAAAATTGGAATCTCACCAGTCTCAGGTCAGTTTTTACACGGAATTGGTAGAACAAAAAGAAGGATATCCAGAGGGTGTGAGAACAGTTTTGGATTCTCCGAAGGATTTCTCTGGAATCATGGGTACGGTCGGTGAATTATTCCAAATAGATGAAAAATATGATGCTGCATTTCAAAGTGCATTAGGTGATTGGGCTCAATGCTTGGTGGCTGAGGATCGGAATTTGGCGATTAAGGTTGTTGATTTAGCTCGATCTCGAAGTATAGGCAATTTATCTATTTTACCTTTAAAAGAAATGAGCAAGCTCTCTTCCAATCAAACCAAAATTCCCAGTGGTAATGGAATCATTGGACATGGTGCAGCATTGTCCGGTGCAGATCGTAAAGTAAAAGATCTGGCCAATGTGCTTTTAGGAAATCTATTAATTGTAGACGATTTAACCCACGCATTGAAAAATCATGATTTAGACGATTGGGATCTTGTGGATTTAAATGGCGCATATTCTGGAAAAAATTATGTGTTGAAATATCATAGTAAAAATGGAGATGGAAGTCTCCTGAGCCGCCAGAAAAAAATTGATTCAATTAACCAGGTAATTGAGAATATCGTCAACTCTATCAATAAGCAAGAACAGGATTTGTCTGAACTGACTAAAAATATTGCAAAGCAATCATCCCATTGCAATGACCTTGGTGATAAAGTAGAATCGCTATCTGTTGAATTGAATGGTGTGGAAACGTCTCTTATACGATGTCACTATAGCCAATCCCAAGCGTTAGAATCTTTAAAAGAATTGCAGAGCGAAGAAACGAGTACGTGCAAAACAATTGAAAACCTTCAAGCCTCGATCAAACAATTGGAACCGAGCTTGGCTAAAGGGGATGCGATCATTGAAAAGTTAAAATCCGTTGTGGAAGCATCATCGGATGCATTGGTCAAAGTTCAAGTGGAGCGGGATACTTTCCAGCAGGAAGTGCAGGAATTGAGAATTTCTTTACTCAATTATGAAAATAATCGAGATAATTTGAATTTCCAAAAACGGGTTTCAGTAGAAACCACTGTTGAGTTGGAAAATAGAAATGGCGTGATACATCAGGAAGTGGAGGATCTGAGGAATCAACGTGAATCTTTGTCCAAACAGATATCTGAAGGCGAAAGTGATCTGAAAACAGTTACAGCACAATTGATTAAAGAAAAATCCATTATAGATTTAAAACAAAGCACCACAAATGATACCTATCAATCCATGGAACAAATCCAGGAAACCATACGATCGGAACAACATTCCCGAGAAGCCTTATTAGAAGAGTTAAAGTCGAATGAATTGAAAATCGTGGAGATGGAACAGCGGATCAATATTATACGAGAACGAATACGTGACCGATATGCATTAGAAGTGCCGACTGATTTAATTGTGAATGATGAAGCGGACGATTTAGAACTGCGAATTGATTCGATTCAGAGAAGTTTAGAAAGTATTGGCCCGATCAATATGGCTGTTCAGCAAGAATATGAAGACGAAAAAGCAAGGCTTCAATCCCTCATGGAACAACGGGATGATCTGATTGCGTCCGAAAATAATTTGCGAGAGACGATTCAGAAAATTGACCAGGTTGCTCGGAATAAATTCCAAGAAACCTTTGATCAGATAAAGCTCAACTTCGCCAATTTATTTCAATTATTTTTTGAGGGAGGCATTGCATCATTATCGTTAGTGGGTGACCCAGACCCATTAGAAGCAGATATTGCGATCCATGCCCAACCACCTGGTAAAAAGAATCAAAGTTTGAGAATGCTTTCTGCAGGTGAGAAATCACTCACAGCCATCGCTTTATTGTTTGCCATTTATCAATATAAACCAAGCCCGTATTGTATTTTAGACGAAGTTGATGCACCCCTCGATGACGTAAATATTCAAAAATTTAAGCGGGTGCTCAACCAATTCGCTGACGAAACGCAATTCATTGTGGTCACCCATAATAAATTAACTATGGAATCAGCTGATTATTTATATGGAGTGACGATGGAACAAAAAGGCGTTTCCAAACTGGTATCCGTTAAATTCAACGGCCAGGCATAAACGGCATTTATATATAATGCGAAAAGCCCCCGCATGCTGGGGATTGTTTCATTGATTCTATTTTTTAGTGAATTCCATTTGAGAGCAAGATGCTTCGTTCCAGGTATTCCCGGAAGTTTCACAAGTTGATTGGGTGTCATGATTGGTTTCTTCGCCATTGTCATCTGAGCAAAAAGCTTCTTCCGGTTGATCGATAGTAAATGAATCACCATCAATTTTATAGGACAGGCAATCGCCCATAATACAAATTTGACTCTTACTATCATCCCAGGTTAGGGGTGCTTCTTCTTCTATTTCGTCCCCGAAGATCATTGTCATTGTCCCTGTTCCATCTTCCATAATTACCATGGTTATCTTTAACCCAAATAATTGTGCAAATGCCCAGCTGGTATCATCTAAAGCACCAGAACAGTTTGCGTTTGTATATTCCCCAAGGTTTGAAATTTCCCACGTACCGATTAATGGGCTGATTTCGTCTTTTTTATCTTCACATGCCATGAAGGACAGGAGTCCCAAAATCAACAGTAATAATATTTTTTTCATATGTCCTCTAATTATCTATTTTGGTTTATGGTCAAAATCTACAAAAGATATATTGAAATAACTTGATTTTTGAATCGTGGTTTGTCTATTGAGTAAGGTAATTTTCGCCCCATGTCAACAGAGCATATACGCAACTTTTGTATCATCGCCCATATCGATCATGGTAAATCCACTTTGGCCGATCGACTGTTAGAAGAAACACATACGTTGGCCAAAAAAGATATGAAGGCACAAGTATTGGATAGTATGGATTTGGAAAGGGAAAGGGGCATCACAATTAAAAGTCACCCCATTCAAATGAAATACAATCACAGTAATGAACAAAAATTTATTTTTAATCTTATTGATACGCCGGGGCATGTGGACTTTACATATGAGGTGTCTCGCTCTTTAGCTGCATGTGAAGGTGCCTTATTATTGGTTGATGCGGTTCAAGGTGTAGAAGCTCAGACCGTTAGTAACAGTTATTTAGCAATCGAAAACGATTTGACCATTATCCCTGTAATTAACAAAGTAGATTTGGATGGGGCAAGAATAGATGAAGTGACCCATCAAATCATGGAGTTAATTGGTTGTGATGAAAGTGAAATACTTTCTGCCAGTGCCAAAAGTGGTATCGGGATTCAGGATATATTTGATGCCATTATCGATAGAATACCTCCGCCAGAAGAACGATCTGATGGACCTCTTAGAGCCATGATTTTCGATTCAATGTATGATAACTATAAAGGTGCAATTCCGTATGTCCGCGTATTTGATGGTGTGCTCAAACCCGGTGATACGGCAAGCTTTTTTACCCATGATCGCCAATATGATATAACTGAGGTAGGCCATTTTGTAATGAAACAGGTACCGGCGAAGCAATTACGTGCTGGAGATGTGGGCTATTTATTGGGAAGTATTCGAAATGTCTCACATATTTTACCTGGAGATACAATTACGACGAAAGCAAACCCAGCAATGGAAAGGTTACCTGGGTATAAAGAAATAAAACCCATGGTATTTTCGGGTTTATATCCTTCAGATGCGGATGATTATGATCAGTTACGGACGGCACTAGATAAATTAAAATTGAATGATGCATCTTTACTCTATGAGCCGGAAACAAGCGAAGCATTGGGCTTTGGTTTTCGTTGTGGATTTTTGGGTCTGCTTCACATGGAAATTATTCAGGAAAGATTGGAACGTGAGTTTGATATCGCATTGGTGACCACATCCCCGAATGTACAGTATAAAGTAGAACTGAAAGATGGGTCTATTGTTGAAGTGGACACACCGGCAAAAATGCCATCATCTGGAGACATACAAGCCATTTTAGAACCCCATGTATCTGCAGAGATTATCACCCCAAAGGAATATATTGGCGGTATAATGACCCTCTGTCAAAAGAAGCGAGGAATATATAAAAATACGAATTATATCACTGCAGATAAAGCTCAGCTCCATTATGACCTTCCATTGGGAGAAATTATTTTTGACTTTTATGATAAGCTAAAATCCACCACAAGAGGCTATGCATCTTTGGATTATCATATTTCTGATTATGTATCCGGAGATCTAAAGAAATTAGATATTTTAATTAACAATGAAGTTGTTGATGCTTTATCCATGATAACCCATTCGAACGATGCCTACGATCGTGGGGTTGCTTTATGTTCTAAATTAAAAGAATTGATACCGAGACAGATGTTTGATGTACCCATTCAAGCATCGCTGGGCCATAAAATCATTTCTCGCTCAACGGTCAAAGCCATTAAGAAAAATGTGACTGCGAAATGTTACGGTGGAGATATTACGCGAAAACAAAAATTATGGAAAAAGCAGAAAGAGGGTAAAAAGCGGATGAAATCTATTGGGAAGGTAGAAATTCCTCAGGAAGCACTCTTGGCTGTTCTTCAGATTGATTCTGATTAAGATTTGTAACATATGTCCACGTTTTATATTTTAACTCAATCGTAACACATTCATACTGATGGATAATTCAAACTATTGGAAAGAAACCCATACACCCCTCTATAGTTTTATTTTTACATTGCCTTTATTTCTTATTTATGAAATAGGTATTTTTTCTATAGCTGCCAGTGATTTACCGTTACTCCGGAATGGGGCAGATGTGATTATGCGCCAATTGATGGAAATGATAGGCGTCTTTGGTACATACGGATTCAGTGGATCCTTTTTAATTGGTTTTATGGTGGCATTTCTTCGACAAAAGAAAAAATTAATGTCTACGGCAATTCGCGGTGAATATTTACTAACCATGTTGTTTGAAAGCATTGGGTGGGCCATTGTTTTAACTATCGTAATGATTTGGTTTCCAATTCTCCTCATGAATGGTAAAGACGGCCGATTGATTCAACAGGTTGTATTGGCCATCGGGGCAGGCATATATGAAGAGTTTGTGTTTCGCGTGATTTTAATTACGGGATTGGCTGCCGTTCTTGAATTTATTTTTCAATGGGGGCAAACAGCTAAGAAAATGGGCGCGGTGATATTGGCTGCGATGCTATTCTCAGGATTCCATTTTGTAGGTTCCTTTGGTGAGCCACCATCCATGTATATATTTTTTGTTCGAATGGTAGCGGGAATTGTATTGGGAAGTATCTATGTATTTCGTGGTTTTGGTGTGGCTGCCTATACTCATACGATTTATGACTTAGTTGTATTGGTAAAGTTCACGACTTCTTTATGATTATTAATGATGAAAATCTGTAATTTCACCGTCTTATTTTGGGGATAATAATTAAAATGAAAAAATCTATACTATTTCTATTTATCATAAAATCACTTGTGGCTCAATCATCACCATTTGATTTATTCGATACTGCTGTCTATTCTGAATATTATTTTGATGGCATTATGGTTGAAGTCAATGGTGAGGTTAAAAGCGGTAGCCTTCCATTAAACTTGGAAATGGGTGTACCGGCAAATACCGATAGTATATTCTTTGTAAGTGGGTCTACTGAAACAGAATCAGAAGTAAAACACTTATCCGTACTAAACACAAATAATCGGTCATTTGTTCAGGTAACTGTTCTTGAGTCCAAGTTTCGAATTTTTGTCTTTTATCCAGTTAATAAACAAGGGTCAGATCGGTCGGGGGAATTCACCCTTGAAATAAACCATGATGTTGATGATGCACACATTGTTGTTCAGGAGCCACTTGTGGCAGAAAAATTTACGTTCTCAGAAAAAGATGCGGAAACTTTTCAGGATCAACATGGATTAAACTTTAGACGAGTTCATATCCATGATTATCGTGCGAATACAGGAAAAACGATTTCAATCAACTATCAGAATCCAAGTGGGGAAATTTCAATTAATCAATTGCAGAAAATGCTGTCAGGTGGAAACGCTGAATCATCCCAACTCAGACAACCAGCAATGAACGCACCACCAGTTCGTCATAAGCTTCCCCTTTGGCAACCATTTGTTGTACTTGGAATCGTCAGTTTGGCAGTTGGATTTATGTTCCGTGCGCAACAAAAATCAGAATTAAAAAATATACCCAAAAATATATCTGAAACCACACAGGGGAATTATTGCCCTAAATGTGGTACAGCTGTTCAATCTGAACATAAGTTTTGTACAAATTGTGGAGGAAAGCTATAAATGTGGCCTATCATTTTTGATTTTGGAGAATTAAATGTATTCGGTTTTGAATTCCATCCGGTGATTAATTCATATGGGTTTATGCTCATGATGGCTTTTTATTCCTGTTATTACTTTTTAAATAAAGATTTGAAAGAAATGGGTTACGATTCCAAGTTGGCTGCCGATATTGTATTCGCGGCTGCTGTGGGTGGTATTCTTGGGTCTAAAATTTATTATTTAATCGAAAATCTTGATCGCGTTATCGCCGATCCCACGGGCATGATTTTTAGTGGAGCGGGATTGGTGTTTCTCGGTGGCCTCATGGGCGGTACATTGGGCGTTACTTGGGTCTTAAAGAAAAATAAATTACAATGGTTTAAATTTGCGGATGTGGTGGCGCCGCTATTAATGTTGGGTTATGCCATTGGCCGAGTTGGCTGTTTATTGGTGGGTGATGACTATGGAAAGCCAACCCATTTGCCTTGGGGGATTTCCTTCCCAGATGGTTTGCCACCGTCTACATATCGTGTGTTTCAAACTTATTATCCTTGGATAAATCTGGAAGGATTTGATCCTGGTGTGTTGACGGTTCATCCCACTCAAATTTATGAAACTATACTCGGGTTAGGGATTTTTTACTTTTTATATCAAAAACGAAAAACGGTTACTGTAGCGGGAAGCCTGTTTTTCACCTATCTGATTTTTGCAGGTTCTGAGCGATTTGTCATTGAATTCTTTCGGGTGAATACCAAATACTTATTCGGTTTAAGTGGTTCTCAATTAATATCGATATGTATGATTGGCATTGGTGCATGGTTTCTAACGAATCCAGTAAAATCATCTACGGCAGCGTCATCTGAATAGTAGAGCATTTTTTCTTCTCTGTTTTCTGTTTTTAGTTGAGGGTATTTATTCTCAAACCCCCATTGAGGTGGGTCGGATTGATCTTAAAAAAAATATCCTTTCTACTGAGTTTCAGCCTGATCGTTTCGTTAAGGTTCCCAATGGTTTAATATTTTTGGACTCTAATCGTCGTCGGATAGGAAGATGGCATTCCGATTCATTATATATTGAAGGGGGATTTGGGTCAAGAAGGTCCGGATTATTTGATCCCGTAGACATTGTCTCAAATCAATTGGATATATATATTTTAGATCGATCCGAAAGTAAGATCGACCGATGGGATACCCAATTAAATTATATTCACGCTCAGCCTATTTCACTTGAAGGGATCCCTTTATATCCAGAAGTTTTTAGTATTGATCAGCAGGGAAGGATGGCGGTCTACTCCTCGGAGACTCAAGAGATATATTTAACCGATCGTAGCTCGAATTCACTAAATCCATTTATTGATTTAAACCGAATTTCCCATACAAACGATTGCATTCAGGCCATGGGCTTTGGTTACCGAGACCAATTGGCGATCCTATTTGATTGTAATAATGAGGTGCAATTATACAGCAGGTCGGGGCGGTTAGAGCGTCGATTTAGCGTCGCGGTTGACTCTCCTATAGAGATAATTCAAATTCGAGAGAAATGGCTTGTTATTAATGGGGGCGGACATATGCAGGTTTTGGGAGAAGACCCCATGCTTTTGCCATTGAATGGATTAACAATATTGGATGCGATTTCGGATGGAGAATTTCTCCAAATATTAACAAAAACTCATTTGATTCTTTTTGATATCCATGCGCAACCGTAATATGGCCTATTGGGTGCTATTGACAGGTACCCTTATTTCTCAAGATTCAACTCAGACAACACTACCCAATCAAATTGGCCCTATATTTGATGATTTACCTATTTTAGATAGTATAATTGTTGTGGTAAAAGATAGTATCATTCAACCTAAACCCAACAATATCCACTCAATGGCACCAGCAACGCTTTATCCCATTAATGCATCAGGGACATTTTTTCGCGGTTTGGAAATGTCCAGCCAGGGTATGGGTGGGTTGAATGGCGGACTCCGATTTCAATTGGCAGGGAAACTCAGTGAAAACATTCGTGTATCGGGGACCATAACCGATGAATCATTCCTCATACAGCCGGAAGGAAATACAGCCGCTTTAGATGAATTAGACAAAGTATATTTAAATGTATCTTATCCGGCGGGAGAATTAACAGCAGGAGATATAACCGCAAGAAACAAATCTGGCAAATATAACAATAACAGAAGAAATATAGTAGGAATAAAGAATAACATTAATAGAAATAATATAAAAATTCGAACGATAATTGGACAATCTAAGGGAAAATATAATCGGGTAGAGTTAAAAGGTAGTGATGGAAAGCAGGGGCCTTATTTTTTGCCGTCAAAGGATGGGCAAAGGAATGTCATTATTTCTGCCGGTTCTGAAACAGTGTGGTTGAATGGACAAAAATTGACCAGAGGTGAGGATCGAGATTACACCATTGACTATACTTCCGCCGAATTAACATTTACACCGAAACATTTGATCTATTTCGATTCAGACATTGATATTGAATACCAGTATTCTGAATCGACCTATAAAACCAATTATGTGGAGTCAGGGCTTGAAGGAGCCATCGGAGAGAAGGGACAATACAGCATTTCCTATATTGATGAACGAGATAATTCATCTATTTCTTTTTTATCGTCGGACCAAAAAACTGCTTTTAATGAAAATGATATTGTTTATCAATCGGGGGTGGTTCAGGACTCATTGGGGGATTACGTATATAGAAGTGAAAGATTTTTATTCATCTTCGTTCCTTTTAATACACAAATTCTTACAGATGAAGTTCGTTACTCTGTAACCTTCAGTCCGGACCCCACCGGAGAGTATGTTCGAAAAATTTCTGATAAAGACAGAATATATTATGAATTTGTTTTCACTGACGAAATTGATAACCGCCAGCGTTATTCTCCGGGTCGGTCACTGAGGCCACCTATTAGTCACCAATTACTTCAGTTTGATTCTAACATATCATTAAGCAAGGGTATGTCTCTATCCACAGAAGGTGCTTTCTCAATCGAACAGAATAATCTCTTTTCAAATCGGTCAGAATCGCGAGAGAATGGGAATGCGTTTCGAATGGTTTTAAATCAAAAGGCAATCTCTCTCAGAAAAATACAATTGGGATTTGGATTAGAATACTGGCAAAATTCATCAGACTTCCAATCATTGAGCCGAGACAGAAGTGTTAATTTTAATGAATCTTGGGATGTAATGAATGTGAAGGAGGGTGGAGAATCTATGTCATCACTGAGGACCGAAATCAAAATTGGTAGTGGCCTGAAAAGCAAGATTGATTTTTCTCGGTTGGCTCGTGGCGATCAAAAAAGAGATCGAACTGAGATTGATTTGAATTATCAAGGAAAATTGATTAACAGCGCCGGAATGAGATGGAACAAAGTTCAATCAGAAATTGGATTTCAAGAATTGGATGGTTACATCCGTTTATTCAATGGTCCTTTGACTCCTTATGTGACATTGGTTCACGAAATGCGGCAAAAATCTTATCGTTTTGATGATATTCTGGTTGGGTTTGATCTTAAACGAAATAATCGCTCTTTTTCTTTGGGAGTAGGTCAGAGAGAAGATCAATCGGCCTCTTTCAACGACCCTACAAAAATGGAAACAACCCAAACAGGAAAGGTTTTCCAAGCTGACTATAAGTCTCACAGGGCATCAGGGTGGCGGCAGGAATGGATGTACCGTCAGAGGATTCAAGAGAATGACGAGGGTGAAAAACAAAACGATTTTAATTCCATGCGAGCAGCTGTGAATTATCGGGATCGAAAAAGTCCATTTCAGTTGGATTTGGTTTTAAACTCTCAGACATCCATGCGTGAATCTCGGGCAGTAGTGTATGATTCTATCGGTGTAGGGCTGGGCCATTACCGTTTTGACTCCCAGTTGAATGAATATATTTCCGATCCCAACGGTGCATACGTAGCCCATACGGTTTTTACCGGGGACCGTAGACATGGTTTACAATTGGATGGATTAACGCGCTTTTCTATCGATTTCTCAAAATGGAAATTTAATCGTCTTGAAAACTGGAAATATAGATTCTTTAACCGGATGGATTATCATGGTCCCGCATTTTCATTGGGTAATTATCAACTTAACAACAATGTGCAGCAATCGCGCCTAAACATGAGAAATGAATTTATTTATAGGAAAAAAGGTAGTCAGGATCGTCACCTGATTTGGAATCAATTTACAATGAATTTTAATGGCTTAGATACACGGGGATGGGAAACCAGAGATCGGATTGAATATGGAATCGAATCTCAGATTGGTTTTCAGCAAAAGAACCATATAATATTTGATAGCAATTATCATAAAACTAGGGTTGAATCTGAAAATGATCGTATTACCTCCCGCTATATAAATGGATTTTATTCAGAATTCGGAATTAAGGGGAGAAGCACCAATCAATTTCAATGGGAAATAAAAGCTATTTATTATACTGATATAATTGAACTCGGTTTTTACGAATCAAAAACAGTAGATGCCAATGGAATCAAAACACATTGGACCCAATTCATTGGGAAGGATGGCCGAATCGAAGGAAACATGGAATATTATCTGGCCAATGGATTTGAATCCATGCCACCGGAAGCATTGAAGGGTGTTGCCAATAAACAAACCATCCGGGCAAACATCATGGCATCCATGTTCTTAGGGAAATCACTTTCAGTCAATGCAACCTTGTTTTACATAGATGATGATCGTTATGATGGGTTTATCAAACTAAAGGGAGAAGTTCGTGCCCATTTTTAGAGTAATCCCAATTTTCATGTTTTTGTCAATCATCTTTGGCCAGAGGATTGACTCCACACTTTATGCCATTCTGGAAGCAAAAGGGGAGTGGAATAGTTATTATCAATTAAACGATTCAATGGACTATGATTATATTTCAATTTCGGCCACTTTAGATTCCATTGCTTTTCAGGGGGATGGATCCATTGAGACAAGGGTGTTACGTCGCTTATTTCACCCATTATTGGGACAAACAGATAAACACCAAGCTATGCGTCAGGTAGATGCCATTCGAAGTGCATATCCCTTTATTAATGAACAAACGCTTATTTCATTTGCCCGATTTGGAGAAAAACATATTGCGGCCTTGGTGGCGTATTATCCTCAATTCAAAAGTGAAATCAGTGGTATCATTGGTACCAGTAAGGGGAATGACGGAAAATGGATCACAACAGGAGAATTCGATATTCACTTAGAAAATCCTCGAAAACAGGGTACATCTATGGCTGTAGAATGGCGACAACCCAATGTGAAATCCCGGTATCTGAATTTTATGTATGATACACCTTTTTTATTCAGCCTTCCTTTGGGGGCTCGAATTGGATTTGATCAGGATTTTGTGGAAAAAACCTATGTGTCAGAATCTTCTATGGGAGCCATTACGGGATTGTGGCCCATGGGCATTTGGATGTTTGGTGGAAGAAAGGAAACCAACCTCGATTTAATTTTGGATGAATCGTTTGAGACAGAATCACTCATCATTGGTTTTTCAGGGGATCGACGAAATAACCGCTGGCTTCCTTTTCGAGGAAATTACTGGGAAAGTATACTTAATTTGGGTCGATGGTCTGACGGTGAAAGTGGTGAAAAATCAGCAGAAGTAGAGGTGAAATTCGGACAGTATAAACCCTGGAAAGAATCCACGCTGTATTTTTCTGTGTGGGCCCACAATAATTGGATGGATGGACGACAATTGCCTTATTCGAAACAGGTCAAATTTGGGGGTGCCGGTTCGTTGCGGGGGTACCATGAAAACCAATTCAATGCAGATTGGGTGATTGTACAATCTTCCGAATGGATTATGGGAGATATGGATAGGTCACAATTATTTTTATTTACAGATATTCCATTCGCTGATGGTCTTAATATCCAGCCCGGATATGGCCTGGGTTTCCGTCAATATAACGGAAAAATTATGATTAACATTGCCGTGGGATTCTCCGGCACATTATCAAACGCAAAAATTCATCTAAAATTCAGTTCAAACTTATAGAAAAAAAATAATAATGCGAAAAAAGTTACTTAACATATTTAATAAATCACCTGAAAAACTTTTCCGACAAAAGGATATTATTCATCGGATGAAAGTGAAACAACACGAAATAGGTGCGGTTAAAATTTTACTCAATGAATTGGTCAAGTCCGGCGAAATTGTTCGGGTAAAGGGGAATCGATATACCCTACCTCGAGAGCGGTCTCAATTTGTAGGCCGTCTAACGGTAACCCAAAAGGGATTTGGCTTTGTCATTACCGATGACGATTTAGAAGATATTTTTATTGGTCGCCGCTCCATGGCCGATGCTATCCACGGTGATCATGTCCGTGTAAAATTGCATGGACGTCCGAGTCCTCAAGGGTTGAAAGGTCGGGTCCAAAAAGTATTGGAACGGGGCTCGAACTCTTTTATTGGTATTACTTATCGCTATGCAGGAAAATTATTCATGTCTATTTCTCCCGTGAATCCCGATAGAGGTATTCGACTCATCAAGGCGAAAAAAGATTTGGACGAAGGTCAAATTGTAAAAGCGCGGGTCAAAGATTGGGGTAGCCCTGTTAAGCCCATTATTGCAGAATTACAAACCGTTATTGGGAAGGCAGAAGACCCAGTTAACGATATGAAAATGATTCTAAACAAATATGATTATCTTCAGGAATTCCCACAAAAGGTCATGGAGGAAGTGAAGCGTTTTAGTCAAAAGTCTATCGCTCAAGAAATCTCAAACCGACGAGATTTACGAGAATGGACATCTTTCACTATCGATCCCGTAGATGCAAAAGATTTTGACGATGCCATCTCAATCAAACAAAATCGGAATGGATATGAGTTGGGCGTTCATATTGCGGACGTGAGCCACTTTGTGGAACAAAATACATATATCGATCGAGAGGCCATCCAACGCAGCACTTCGGTATATTTCACGGAGGGTGTGGTCCATATGCTACCGGAAGCATTATCGGCGAATCTCTGCTCTCTTAGGCCAAACGAAGATCGGTTGGCTGTATCCGCCATCATGAAAATGGATAAAGATTTCAATATTATGGAAAAGGAAATTTTACCTACGGTCATCAATAGTAAAGCACGATTCACCTATCAAGATGTGCAGGATATTGTTGAGGATAAGATAGATCATAAATTCAAGGATGATATTCTCATCTTGAAGCGATTGGCGAAGCGACTATTCAAAAACCGCTCTGACGCCGGGAGTATTGATTTTGATATTCCTGAACCCATTTTTGAAATGGGTGAAAAGGGGATTCCCCATGAGATTCGCCCCAGTGAGCGGATGGAATCCCATCGTATTGTAGAAGAATGTATGTTGTTGGCCAATCGGGTTGTGGCAGCGGAAATGCCCAAAAAACTGCCGAAGAATTATCCATTTGTGTATCGCGTCCATGCGAACCCGGATCAAAAGGATGTGGTTCGTTTTACAGATCTTCTCAAAGTTTTACGATTGGGTATACAAATACCCAAAGGAGAACTCTCTCCCAATGATATTAAAAATGTTCTGAAACATGTAGAAGATTCACCCTATCGCTCTCTCATCGAAAATGTGGCATTGCGCACCATGAGTAAGGCAGAATATTCCATGAAGAATCAAGGTCATTTTGGATTGGCATTTGACCATTATACCCATTTCACTTCCCCTATTCGTCGTTATCCTGACCTGATGGTTCACCGTATGATTAAAATGGTTTGCAATAAATCCATCCAACAAGAAGGTGAGTGGAGAGAGCTTATGCTAAAATCGATTAACATTTCGAATGAGGTGGAGCTAAAAGCATTGTCGGCAGAGCGGGAATATATCAAAATGAAGCAATTGCGCTGGCTCAATGAGCGGATTGGGGAAACATTTGAAGGTCGGATTTCTGGTGTGGTCAACTTTGGCATATTTGTAGAATTGCAATCCTCATTGGCCGAAGGACTAATCCATATTGATACCATGGAAGATGATGATTATACTTATGATGAAGACCGCTATTGTCTTCAGGGACATAAAACAAGGTATGAATATCGTTTAGGTGATAAAGTAAGTGTGAAGGTTCTTGCTGTTCTTTTTGAGAAACAACGGGCTAATTTCACACTTGAAAGCCAGTAGGAAATGATCATGAAACAGTTTGGGATTATTATATCAATTTTACTTTTATGGTGTGGTTGCGACTCAGTGAAACCCCGTGCCATGGGTGCGGATAATGAGTTGGTGGTGGTGGCTGCTTTTGAAGATCGCGACAAAGTACAACAGGTGCTTACAACTATTTTTAATGATACATTATATACACCACAGCCGGAACCCTACTATCGAACGGTATGGGTAGATCCTGAAAATTTTATTGATGTGAATAACCACGTGAATGTGATTGTGGCTGCGGTGGGAGACCATCCTCGTAATTTGGGTGCGAAACTGGTAAAACAAATTTTATCACCCTCTCAGTACATATCATCAATGAAGGAGGATAATCAGCTCATATTTGCTCAGGATATTTATGCTCGAAATCAAAATTACCTCATTATAAATGGACCTTCATTAGATAAAATTATTGAACGAGCTGAGGATCAGAGTGCATGGCTAAAGAAACAATATGATGATTTATTTTTTAAACGACAGAGTAAGCATTTATTTGAAGGATCAACCCTGCAAAAGGATCTTTCGAAAGATTTGGCGGATAAATATGGTTGGACCATGAAAATCCCATGGGGATATACGGTGATTGCAGATAGTGCCGAACAGAATTTTTTCTGGATGGGTCGGGATATGCCCTATCGATGGTTGGCGGTAAAGTGGACAGATGGATTGGTTTTTCAGGATAGTGCTTCAGTTCATGCCTATGTTAAAGATATTCCAATCAATAATTTCGGTCACATTAAATATTCAGATTATCTCTTTAAAATTGAACCCAGCGAATTCAATGATAGAGGTGCATGGAAGATTTCCGGCTTATGGGAAAGCATTAAAGAAGCTCAAGGGGGTCCATTTATTTCTTTTTTATTTTACGATGAGGCCTCTGATCGAACTTACTACATCCATTTAATGGTGTTTCATCCCGGTCGTGATAAATATATGCTTTTAAGACAGGTGGATATAGTGGCCCATTCATTTACAGTTGTGGAATAATATTTCTAATGAAAATATTTAGTTTACCCCTTTGTATTTCCCCTACTATGACAGGGGAAATACAAAGAGGGGTCATGAATGCTATCAAAATATCAGAAAATTAAAATGAAAACATGGAACACAATTTGAAATGAAAAACATTCTGATTACAGGTGCATTTGGGCAATTGGGAGAGGCGTGTATTAAGCAACTTTCTTCTCGATATAATATATTAGCCGTTGACTTATTTGTGCCCGATGATAAACAAAATGCTCAATCCATGGCTTTAGATATTTCAGATCCAGATGCGGTGGCAGTGGTAAAAGATAATTTTCAACCGGATGTTATTCTCAATTTAGCTGCCATGACAAATGTGGATGGTTGCGAACGAAATCCAGCGGGAGCTAAATCAGCAAATGTGGATGCTGTTAAATATTTAGCGGATGGGTTTAAATGGCACTTTATTCAAATTTCTACGGATTATGTATTTGATGGAAAAAATGGACCTTATTCAGAAGGAGATTCCCCAAATCCAATTTCTGTCTATGGACAAACAAAATGGGAAGCGGATCAATTTTTGGAATCGATGGAATGCATGGTGACAACCCTTCGCCCCAATGTTGTTTATGGCTATACGAAATACACAAAAGCCAGTTTTGTGAAATGGGTTGTGGATTCTCTGACTCAGAAAAAAACCATCAATATTGTAGATGATCAGTGGAATAACCCCACATGGACGGAAGATTTGGCGGAAGTCATTGAACGGGGGATCGATGAAGAATTAAAAGGTATTTACCATTATGGTGGAGATCGGGTAATGAATCGATATGAATTTGCCCATATTATTGCAGATATTTTTGAATTAGATGCTGGATTAGTCCAACCTATCAAAACTGTGGAATTGAATCAAGATGCGCCACGTCCGTTAAAGAGCGGTATGAAAACAGATAAAATTGAAAAGGCCCTTGGTATTCGTCCTAAAAGTGTTGAAACTTGTTTGAAGGAAATTCGTAATCAATTAACGTCATGAAAACACTTATTATCTCACCCACCTATAATGAGCACAAGAATATTGCTGCTTTAATTGAAAATGTATTCACGATTAACTCTGAATACCATTTGCTTATTGTGGATGATACTTCACCAGATGGCACAGGAGATATTGTCCGCGATTTACAGAAGAAATATCCGAATTTACATTTGGAGGTTCGCGCGAAGAAAGATGGTCTTGGCCGTGCCTATATCCATGGATTTCACTGGGCATTAAATCGAGACTATGACGCTATTGTTCAGATGGATGCAGATATGAGTCACGATCCCACTGAAATTCCGGCCATGCTCGCCCATTTAAACAAACACGATCTTGTGATCGGAAGTCGCTATATTCAGGGCGTGAGTGTGGTGAATTGGCCCATTCGACGCTTGGTCATGAGTTATGGGGCAAATCTCTACTCTCGCATTGCCACAGGGATGCCATTAAAGGACGCAACGGGTGGATACAAAGCATGGTCCAGAAAAGTGTTAGCATCCATCGATTTGGATAATGTGAAGTCTTCAGGATATTCTTTTCAAATTGAAATGAATTTTCGTGCATGGATAAAAGGATATCGGTTAAAAGAACATCCCATTATTTTTATTGATCGAACAATTGGCGAATCCAAAATGAGCCGATCCATTATGTTTGAAGCGGTATGGATGGTTTGGCGACTGCGTATTTGGAGAATCTTCGGCTGGAATAAGTAACCAATTAATCATTCAAAAAGACAAGGCTTTAATTACTCATTTTCCATTGATTTAGTGTCTTTCTCAGTTTCTAAATAAACTTAAATTCCCAACCTAATTATTAAATAACTATGGCAAATTATTACTTAGAATTTGAAAAGCCTATTGAGGCGATTGACCAACATATTTTGGTATTAGAATCAGAAGTGGGCTCGACTGACCATTCCACCGAATTGACCAATCTAAAAGCCAAACGAGCAACTTCATTAACAAAGATATTTTCAGGGTTGTCACGATGGCAGCGCGTCCAATTGGCTCGTCATCCCCAAAGACCATTTTCACTGGATTATATTCAAGAAATATCCCCGGATTTTATTGAACTCCATGGGGATCGTTATTTCGGAGATGACGCTGCTGTCATTTGTGGATTGGGTACAATCGATGAAGTAAAAGTTGCATTTATCGGACAGCAGAAAGGCCGTAATACTAAGGAAAACCTCCATAGAAATTTCGGAATGATGCGTCCGGAGGGGTACCGAAAGGCACTTCGTATCATGAAGTTGGCCGAAAAATTTAATTTACCTGTTATTTCCCTTATTGATACCCCCGGCGCTTATCCAGGCATTGGTGCAGAAGAACGGGGGCAAGGTGAAGCCATTGCCAAGAATTTATGGGAAATGTCCAAACTGAAAGTACCTATCATATCAGTGATTATTGGTGAAGGTGCCAGTGGTGGTGCCTTGGGCATTGGTGTATGTGATCGCATGTTGATGTTGGAGAATACTTGGTATTCCGTGATTAGTCCCGAAGGGTGTGCTTCAATCCTTTGGCATGATGCCAGTAAAGCGCCCGATGCAGCCGATGCCATGAAGGTGATTCCGGATGATCTAATGAATATGGGTATTTGTGATCGCATTATTGAAGAACCATTGGGAGGCGCGCATCGAAATTCCGCTGAAATGGCCGTTATCCTGAAAAATGTGATATTAGATGAACTTGCCCAATTAAAGGAAATTGATCCGGATACGTTCTTAGAACGGCGCATTGATCGGTATGATAAAATGGGTGTTTATACTGAATCCTGATGGTAACTTTTGACTTTCATACCAAAATTTATTATAAGGACATTGATCAAATGGGTGTGGTCTATTACGCCCGTTATTTGGAATATTTCGAACAAGCGAGAACCGAGCTATTAAATGATATTGGCCTCATTGTAACCGAGATAGAAGATGCAGGGTTTTATATGCCGGTTGTGGAGGCGGTGGCGAATTATAAATTGGGCGCTCGTTTTGAGGATGAAATCATAATCCAAACTATGATTAAAAAAGTACCTCAAGCACGAATGACTATAGACTATGAAGTATATCGCAAAAAGGATAATCAGTTATTGGTCACTGGCCATACAATACATGGGTTTACAGACAAAGAAAATGGTCAACCAAAAAGACCGCCAAAATTTCTATTAAATCGATTATCTGCAGCGATTAATTAGATCATTATTTCTACATCCTGAAGACAGGAAATTGATGAGCATCGATGGGTGCATTTTTTACAGCCCGTAATGCTTTGCCCACCACTTGACGTGTATCGGTGGGAAGGATCACACCATCGTCCCATAATCGCGCACTTGCATAGTAGGGATGGCCTTCTTTTTCATATTTTTCCAGGATTGGCTTTCGAATCTTTTCCAATTCATCTAAACTCATTTCTTTTCCATCAGTATTTAATTGATCTTTTTTCACTGTAGCTAAAACATCCGCAGCCTGGTTTCCGCCCATGACAGAAATTCGTGCATTTGGCCACATCCATAAAAATCGTGGCTGGTATGCGCGACCCGCCATAGCATAATTCCCTGCCCCAAAGCTACCGCCAATAATTACGGTTAATTTTGGTACGTTGGCAGACGCCACAGCCTGAACCAATTTGGCACCATCCTTAGCGATACCACCTTGTTCCGCTTTGGTGCCCACCATAAAGCCTGTAATATTTTGAAGGAATAAAATGGGTAATTTTCTTTGGCAGCATAATTCAACAAAATGGGCACCTTTGATGGCCGGTTCACTAAATAACACCCCATTGTTGGCGATGATACCGATTGATTCCCCTTCAATCTTTGCAAAACCCGTTACCAATGTTTTGCCATAATCTGATTTGAATTCTTGAAATTCAGATCTATCCACAATTCGGGCAATAATTTCTTTTACATCAAAAGCTGTTCTGTAATCTTTAGATACAATTCCCAAAATTTCTTCTGGGTCATATTTCGGTGGTTTAAATTCAATTGATTCAGTGGTTGTATTGGGAAAATGATCAATAATATTTCGAAGAATCTCTATTGCTTCATGATCATCCTTAGCAAAGTGATCTGCCACACCGCTAATTTGTGTATGCATTTTTGCACCACCCAGTTCTTCTGCTGTTGCAACTTCTCCAATGGCCGCTTTAACGAGGGGTGGACCACCTAAAAAGATGGTACCGGTTTTGTTTACAATAATTGCTTCGTCGCTCATGGCCGGAACGTATGCGCCACCAGCAGTGCAAGATCCCATTACGGCTGCAATTTGGGGGATTCCTTTGGCACTCATTTGTGCTTGATTATAAAAAATCCGACCAAAATGATCTTTATCAGGGAATACTTCGTCCTGTTTTGATAAAAATGCACCACCACTATCGACGAGATAAATACACGGGAGGTGGTTTTCTAAGGCAATCTCTTGGGCACGTAAATGTTTTTTTACTGTAAGGGGATAGTAAGTACCTCCTTTGACTGTTGCGTCATTTGCCACCACAACACATTGACGGCCGTGAATAGTAATAATACCGGTAATGATCCCAGCTGCGGGAACAAAATCGTCATATACTTTATACCCGGCAAAGGGTGATAATTCTAAAAATTGTGATGTAGGATCTCTCAAGGCGTCAATCCGTTCTCTTGCCGTCATTTTACCACGGGATTGATGTTTTTCTACCCGTTTGGGCGGGCCCATTTGTTTGATGGTATTTAACTTGGATTCAAGATCCTTAGCTAAGGATGAATGATGTGAAAAATTAGATTGATATTTTTCCGAATCAGGTTTGATATGTGTTTTTATAAATGTCATGTTTTATGATTGTATGATGGATTGAATATATGTTCCGGCTAATTTCAATTTATCAATATTGATGCCAGTATCAAACCCTTGTTCATGACAAATTCTAACCACAGTTTCGGTCGAAATATTACCTTTGGCTCCAGGGGCATATGGGCAACCACCTATGCCACCTGTGCTTGAATCTATAGCTCGAATCCCCACACCGAGGCCAATGGTAATATTTTCAGCGGCCATTTTATACGTGTCATGCATATGGAGTGCAAATAATTCTACTGGCCAGTTATCTAAAATAATATTCAGTAAATATTCTACATCATCAGGTGTCGCCTTTCCAACCGTATCGCCTAATGAAATTTCATGAATGCCTAAGTCAATGAGGTCTTGTATTACCTTGATTACAGCCTCAGCGCCAATATCGCCTTCGTAAGGGCATACCCAGCAGGTAGAAATATATGCACGGACACGAAGATTGGTTTCTTTCCATAGAGGGTGCATGTCTTCGAATCTTTCAAAATTCCCTTTGATGGAGGCATTTGTATTTTTTTGAGAAAATGTTTCACTGGCTGCGGTGAAAATAGCCACAGATTGGTATTGATTATCAATGGCAGTTTCAAGACCAGTTTTATTCGGAACTAAAGCAGTATATATCGTGTCGTCATCTCGTTTTATTAAAGCTGAGACTTCTTTGGCATCAGCCAATTGAGGCACCCATTTTGGAGACACGAAACTGGTCACTTCAATTTCAGGGCAACCCGCCTCGGTTAATAGATCGATATAGGTTTTTTTATTTTCGGTTGAAATGGGTTGAGAAATACTCTGTAGACCATCTCGAGGGCCAACCTCCACAATTCTAACGGGTTCAATCATTTGATGCGAAGCTTATTTATCAATCGTTTCTGCCCAATTGGGTTTCCGTTTTTCTATAAATGCGGCCAATCCTTCTTGCCCTTCTTTGCTGGCACGTAATTCTGCGATTTGTTTGGCACCATTTGTGCCTTTCATATCGTTACAATATGATTTGAAGGTCGCAATAGCATTGGGTCCTGCTGCGAGTATCTGATTGACTTTTTTCATGACAGCGGTTTCAATGGAATCAGCGGAAGCAATTTCATGAATGAGTCCGATACGTAATGCCTGTTTTGTATCGATAAGTTCACCGGTAATGCCCAGTGCTTTAAAATGGGTTAGGCCTATTTTCTTTACACAAAAAGGTCCAATGACGGCAGGATTGATGCCCAGCTTCACCTCGCTTAAAGAAAACTTCGTATTTATTTCGGCAATGGAAATATCGGCTAATGTTAAAAATCCGAACCCACCACCAATTGCATATCCATGTGCTTTGGCAATAATTGGTTTCGAACAATCTTCCATTGCTTTATACATTTGGTATAAATAAGTGCCCTGGCGTTCGTTTTCTTCTAACCCTAATTCTCCTGACTTTTTCATATATGCCAGATCTGCGCCTGCAGAAAAAGCTTTACCGTTTCCCTCAAGAACGATTACGCGTACGGTTTCATCGTTGGTAATGGTATTAAATACATCAGTGACTTCTGAAATCATTCCCGCGCTAAGTGCGTTGAGTACTTCGGGCCTGTTAAAAGCAATTCGAACAAGGGCATTATTTTGGGTGATTTGAATGATATTATTTGTCATTTCTATTAATCCCTTCATTGGGAATCAGGGTTTGATGGTCGTAATTTTGCATTTCTATTATCACTATTACAAGGGAATTTATGTCCGGACATAGCAAATGGGCGACGATCAAACGTAAAAAAGCAGCTACCGATGCGAAACGGGGTAAAATATTTACGAAACTCATTAAAGAATTAATGATTGCCGCACGAGATGGCGGCGGGGACCCTGAAACAAATCCACGCCTTCGCCAAGCCGTATCCACTGCAAAAACGGCCAATATGCCAAACGACAATATTAAACGGGCTATTCAAAAAGGAACAGGAGAATTAGAAGGTGTTTCGTATGAGGAGTTTACATATGAAGGATACGGCCCTGGGGGCGTCGCGCTATATATGGAAGTGCTGACCGATAATAAACAAAGAACTGTGGCAGATATACGTCACGCCATGAATAAGCACGGCGGCAATTTAGGCGAGAATGGATCCGTGGCATGGATGTTTGAACAACTGGGACAAATATTGATATCTGCGAATGGACATAATGAAGATACTGTATTTGAGGAAGCTTTAGAAGCGGGTGCGGATGATTTTAGTAGTACAGACGGAGAATTTATTATTACAACAACGCCGTCAGAAACAGTAAATGTATCCGAATCCCTGTCGAAAAAAGGATATGACATCACGTCTTCCGCCGTGGAAATGGTACCTAAAACCACTACAAAAGTTGAGGGAAATGACGTTAAAAGACTTATGATATTAATGGAAGCATTAGAAGATAACGATGATATTCAAAATTTATATTCAAACCTCGATGTGGATGAGGAAGATATATAGTTTATAAGTGATATTGAATTTCGGTGGAAAAAATAAAAAGAGTGATTGGGGTAGACCCAGGATTGAGTATAACTGGTTTTGGAATATTGGATTACAAAGGTGGACAGATTCGCACGGTTGCTTTTGGAACGATTAAACCGCCTGTAAAAGAATCACTGGCGAACCGGTTAGAATATTTAAATAGTCATATGACGGAATTATTAGAAAAATTTGAACCCAATGATTTTGCGATTGAAGACACTTTCTTCAGCCAAAACGTTAAGTCTGCATTATTGCTAGGTCAGGCTCGTGGCGTTTTGTTATTAGCAGCAGCTTCAAAAGGGATCCCAACCATGGATTATTCACCTCGAAAAGTAAAGCAGTCAGTTGTGGGAAATGGTGCTGCTGATAAAAAACAAGTTCAGTATATGGTGCAACAAATATTAGAAATGAAAGAACCGCCAAAGCCATTAGACGTTTCGGATGCACTGGCGATAGGACTCTGTCACATTAACCAGAATAAATATATATGAGTTTAATTGATTCAATTCATGGAAAATTATTTTCCAAACACCCGACTGAAGCGATTATTGACCTGGGTGGATTACGGTATCGTATTTGTATCTCCATTTCAGCGTATGAAAGTTTGCCCTCAAAAGGTGAGCCAGTGGAATTGCTGACCCATTTACATGTAAAGGAAGATATCTTGGATTTATATGGATTTAAAGATCATGACGAACGTTCTTTATTCATGAATCTGAATACAATTAGTGGTATCGGCCCTCGATCAGCTATGAATATTCTATCTGGAACAAAACCAAATGAATTTAAAAGCCGGATAGTTGCCGGCGATGTAAAATCCTTGACAGTTATACCTGGAATTGGCACAAAAACCGCGAAGCGCATTATTGTGGAATTGAAAGAAAAATTTGCATCAGATTTGGATGGAAAAGACGATTTGGGATTTAGTGATGAGGAGGGTAGTCCTTCCACAAGAGACGCTGTGAATGCGCTCTTATCTTTGGGGTACAAACAGTCCCATGTAAATAAGACAATGAAAGATTTAGAAATTTCTGGAGAATTATCCGGGGATTTGGAAGAAATTATTCGAAAAGCATTGGCAAAAATGATTTAGAAGGAAAGTATGCAAGTTGCAAAACAAATCAATAGTTTGGGCACCGAAACGGCATTTGCTGTGTCGGTCCAAGCAGGGAAGTGGGCGGAAAAGGGACATAAGGTATATCCATTCCATCTTGGAGACATAAACCTGGCGACACCAGACAATATTGTAGATGCCACGCTAAAGGCCATCCGAGACGGAAAAACGGGCTATTGCCCTGCCAATGGTATTTTGCCATTACGGGAAGCGCTGTCTCAAGATGTAGGTGTCAAGCGCGGTGTAACTTATGGTCCAGAGAATGTTTCTATCCAACCTGGTGGAAAGCCAACCATTGGAAAATTTATTGCAGCCATTATGAATCCTGGTGATGAAGTATTGTACCCCAACCCCGGTTATCCCATTTATGAATCTCAAATTGAATATCAGGGAGGCAATGCTATCCCCTATAGTTATATACAAACTCAAGATGGATTCAATATTGATATGGATCGATTAACATCTTCCATTACAGACAAAACAGTCGCTTTGATATATAATAATTATCAGAATCCCATTACAGCTGAATCATCTCAGGAAGAGATGGAGGCAATTGCTGAACTGGCGATTAAGCATGATTTGTGGGTATTGGCAGACGATGCATATTATGAAATGATTTATGAAGGTAATGCCCGTTCTATTGTTGCGATTCCGGGTATGCAGGAACGTACCATCATTTTATATACTTTTTCAAAAAAGTTTGCTATGACTGGATGGCGTGTGGGTGGAGCGATAGGACCAGAAAAGATCATTAATATTATATCTAAACTGAATGTGAATGCAGAATCTTGTACAACTCATTTTATTCAACATGCCATGGTTGAAGCGCTCAAAGGACCCTCAACGGGAACTGATAAAATATTAGCTACATTAAAGGAAAGACGTGATGCGGCAGTTGCTGGATTAAATGCCATTAACGGTATTCAAATCCCTACACCACGAAGTACATTTTATTTATTCCCGAATGTAAATGCTATCATGGAAAGGAAAGGGTTTCATCGATTAGATCAGCTACAAGTGGGATCCCTCGAAAATACAAATGTATCCTTTTGTACACGGGAACATTTTGGTCGACCATCCTCAGATGAAACTGATTTTTTCATTCGGTTCGCTTATTCGGGAATCTCTACCGATGATATCAACGATGGAATGGCAAAACTAAAAGTGTATTTTGAAACATCATGAAGCAAACGCCCTTGATTGAAAAGCATCAAGTATTGGGTGCCAAAATGGTAGGTTTTGCCGGATTCGAAATGCCGATCCAATATTCTGGAATCTTCAAAGAGCATGAGGCTGTAAGGAAATCTGCTGGAATGTTTGATGTAAGTCACATGGGTGAATTCATTGTAAGGGGAGATGGTGCAGCGGAATTTTTAAATTTTGTTATGATTAATGACGTGACTTCCCTCCATCCTTGGCAGGCTCAATATTCCGTCATGTGTTTTGAAGATGGGGGCATTATTGATGATGTACTTATTTATCGATTTCCCGACCATTTTATGGTGGTGGTGAATGCGGGAAATATAGAGAAAGACTTAGACTGGCTCATGGTGCATAAGCCGGAAAACGTAGATATTCTGGACATGAGTGAGGGCACGGGGTTATTGGCCATTCAAGGACCAAAGTCTCGGGAGATTCTCAACAAAATAACAAATATTGATTTAGATGAAATTGATTTTTACTGGTTTACAGTCGGAGATATTGACGGCAGTTCGGCCACCATCGCGCGTACGGGATATACGGGTGAGCTGGGATTTGAAATTTACGCAGATAATAAAAATATTATTCATATCTGGGATTCAGTTCTCTCCGCTGGGAATGGTGTTGTTTCTCCGGTTGGCCTGGGCTGCAGAGATACACTTCGAATGGAAATGAAATATGCCTTATACGGAAACGATATTGATGAAACAACCAATCCAATTGAAGCAGGATTGAGTTGGATTACCAAACTCAATAAAAATAATTTTATCGGAAAAAATGCGTTGATAAAGGCCAAATCGAACCAAACCCGTCGCTTAATTTGTTTTGAAATGATAGATCGGGGAATTCCAAGAAAAGGATACCCCATTAAACATGAGGGAATTTTGGTTGGTGAAGTAACCAGCGGTACTCAATCGCCATCATTAAATCAAGGTATTGGGATAGGGTTTGTGACCATGCCATACGATAAATTCGGAACGAATCTAACAGTGGAAATTCGAGGAAAAGACATGAAATGTAAAATCGCGAAACAGCCTTTATATAAGGAAGGAACCATAGATACTTAAAGTATAACATTATGAGTGATATTTCAAAAAAAACTGTACTGGTAACCGGAGGATCTGGATTCATTGGTTCCCAATTAGTTGATCGCTTATTGAATGATGGAAATAGCGTCGTTTGTTTAGATAATTTAAATGATTTCTATAATCCGCGTATTAAAGACTTAAACCGCTCTACTCATTATGACTTTGATCGATATTCTTTTGTGAAAGGTGATATTAGAGATCCGGATCAAATAAACAAAATTTTTAAAGAAAATGATATTGAAGTTGTGATTCATTTGGCAGCCATGGCAGGGGTTCGACCATCCCTTAAAGACCCAAAACTATATACAGATGTAAATATAAATGGCACTCAAAACTTACTTGAGGTAATGAACGATTTCGATGTTCAGAAATTTCTATTTGCTTCCTCCTCCTCCGTATACGGAAATAATAAAAAAACACCATTTTCCGAGGATGATATAGTAGATTATCAAATTTCACCCTATGGTGCGACCAAAAAGATGGGTGAAATCATGTGTTATACATATCACCACTTGAGTGGAATCCCCACCACAGGATTGCGATTTTTCACTGTGTATGGGCCGAGACAGCGTCCTGAAATGGCTATTCATAAATTCACACGATTAATGAAAAACAATAAACCTATTCCATTTTTTGGTGATGGATCTACCGCTCGTGATTATACGTTTATTGACGACATAATTAATGGTATATTGGCTAGTATGAACAAGGTTGACACGTATGCAATTTATAATCTGGGGAATTCTGAACCGGTAAAGTTGGATGAATTAGTCCATGTCATTGGCGAACAATCCGGACGGGAGCCAATATTAGATCGCCAACCGCTTCCAGAAGGTGATGTAGTGCAAACATATGCGGACGTATCACGCGCTCAGTCCAGATTAGACTATATTCCAAAAGTCAGTATCGACGATGGCATCAGAAAATTTATTGATTGGTTTGAGAAAATGATAATATCACATGGAGAACTGTATTCATGAAAGAAAGACGATTAGAAATACTAGGTATACTTTCCGTAGCCGTTTCGCTTCTTGTCTTTATTAGTCTCCTTGGTTATAGCCCCAACGAAGACCCAGGTATCTCTCCCAATGTGCGGGTGGAAAACCCCATGGGAATATTGGGTGTTTGGATTGCTTATTTTTTTATCAAACTGACTTTTGGATACAGTTCATTTATTTTTCCCTTATTGGCAATTTCATGGGGGATATGGTTTTTCACCCATAAAGAATTTGAGGCGATTAACCGTCTTTCTGGCTATTTATTGGGTGTGGTTGTATTGTTGTCGGTTACCATGGGCGCGGCACAAATATTCCGGTATGGATTTGATGATACTGCCTTTCGATTTAGTGGGTTAATTGGCGGACTTATTTCATTATTTATTTATGATTTTGTTGGTGGTATCGGAATTGTAATTGTTCTGGTGTCGCTTTGGCTCGTTCTTGCCCGTGGTTATTTTGGATTTAGTTATTATGAAACTATCAAAACATATTGGGACCGGATTCAAAAGAAGAAAAATGATCAAATCCATGTGACGGAACAAGCATCAATAGAAGATGAAAAACGGCGTCATACACAAAGTCTTATTTCAAAGATTGATAAACAGCGTCAGCGTGACGAAGATTTAAATGGGCCTGATGACCCAGTTTCAGAAGAAAAAGAGGTATTAGATATCCCTGAAATTGTTGATGAAACTAGTCCAACAGAAGAAGATTCACCTGAAAACTTTGAAGAAATTCCGATTGAACCAGATAAACCTGCTGATGAAGTCCATTCGGTTGAAGATGAAACCACTGAGGAGGCAGTGGCAGAGAATACGACTGAATCTCCTGATGTTGAGAATGCGGAGAATCTAGAAGTTGGAGAAATAGTTGAAGAATCTGAGGTGGACATAGATTCGGTTCAAGAGCGGAAATCACCCAAGAAAGCCTACCAACTTCCTTCTGCAGAAATATTAACCAGTCCGGTTAATATTCAAGGTGGTATGAGTCGTGATGAATTGGTAGAGCGGGCAAATTTTCTTCAACAGTCATTGGAAACATTTGGTGTTGTTGGTAAAGTTGTAAATGTTAGCCCGGGGCCGGTCATTACGCTTTTTGAAGTGGAACCGGCAGAAGGCGTTCGTGTTAATAAATTTGTGGCATTATCTGATGATTTAGCGAGAGTAATGGAAGCGAGCCGTGTTCGTGTTATTGCCCCCATACCAGGGAAATCATCTGTTGGAATAGAGATTCCAAACCGCAACCCGGATATGGTTTATTTCAAATCCGTAATCAACTCGGAAAAATTTACGGGCGCAGAATCAATGTTAACCATTGCTGTTGGAAAAACAACTACTGGTGAAATTGCGACACTTGATTTAGCAAAAATGCCCCATTTGCTCATTGCGGGTACCACCGGCTCTGGTAAATCTGTTTGTATGAATACGATCTTGGCGAGTCTACTGTATCAAGCAACACCCGATGAAGTGAAATTTGTTATCATTGATCCTAAAAAAGTAGAAATGACCTTATATCGTGAATTAGCAGATTATCACTTGCTTAAAATAGAAGATATCGGAGAGCCGATCGTTACAACACCAGATAATGCCACATTGGCGCTTCGAGCCGTTGAAAAAGAGATGGGTCGTCGTTATGATGTGTTGGCAGACAATGTGGTTCGAAATATCGATGAGTATAATAAAAAAATGCGTGATAAAGGTGAGGATATAATGCCATTCATTGTAGTCCTCATAGACGAATTGGCCGATTTGATGATGCTTAATGCCAAAGAGGTAGAGGCACCCATTGCGCGGCTGGCTCAGCTGGCTAGAGCTGTAGGGATTCACCTTGTGGTGGCAACTCAACGGCCATCTGTAGATGTTATTACAGGTATTATTAAGGCCAATTTTCCATCTCGTATTGCATTCCAGGTCGCCACAAAAATTGATTCACGAACCATTATTGATGGCCCCGGCGCGGAAAAGCTCATTGGTCGTGGAGATTTATTGTATTTAGGAAGTGGTTCATCTGAACCCACACGTCTACATAATGCTTTTTTGAGTTTAGAGGAAGTTGAAGCGCTCATGAACCATGTAACGGGGCAACCAAAACCAGAGGAACTTGTTTTGTCTAGTCCTCGAGAAACAATGGGTGCTGCTGGATTGGTTGGCGACACTGAAGGTGGATTTGATGAATTATTTGACGAAGCAGTTCGATTGGTCGTCATGCATCAGCAGGGATCTATTTCTCTTATTCAGCGTCGACTAAAGGTGGGATATTCTCGAGCAGCACGGCTCATTGACGAAATGGAACAGGCGGGTATTGTGGGTTCTTTTACGGGCAGTAAAGCCCGCGAAGTATTGGTAGATGATTCCTATCTTGATTCACTCGACTAATTAAATAATGCACAACCCATTGATTTATATTATCCTGTTTACAGCAGGAATATGGTCCCAACCTAACCCATGGAAAGAAAAATTCATTTCAGCCATGAATGACCCAAAAGGTGTGTCGATTACGGTGGAAATTGAGCAGAAACAATTTGACATCAATTCGGTTGAACAGGGCACAATTGAAATAGTAAAAAAGGATCATTATCTTCTGGATACCACGTCTGAAACCGTGGTCGTAACTGGAGATACAATTCGAACTTGGAATAAAAAATCAAATCAACTCATTATTGACCAAACTATCAAAGATGATTTCAGTATTTTTAATTTACTGACAGGGCGGTTTGATTCCATTGCATTAAGTAAACCAATTGAAAAAGCGCACCAAGTTTCTATGTACTTAGACATTCCAACTATGGGATATGAAGGAAAAATAATAATCAAAAAAAATGGACAGCCAATAGAATTGAAGATAAAATATGGTCCCAATCAATATGTGACAATGAAAGTGCTTACTTTTTCTCATGGCAAACTGTCACTATTCCCTGCATTCGATCCGTCTGAAGCTGAGGTGATTGATCTCCGTGAATAAGTGGTTAAAATTTATATTGAGTCTGGTGATAAGCGCATTAGGGCTTTATTACGCATTTGGACAGGTAAATTTTGATGAATTATGGTTTCATTTAAAATCGGTTAATATTTATTGGATGTCCTTAGCCACACTACTTTTGGTATTTTCAGTTGCAATTAGAGCTGAAAGGTGGCAAATGTTATTGGAACCGATTGAAAACATTCGTTTTCATCCGCTTTTTGGTGCCACCATGGTGGGATATTTTGGTAATGCAATATTACCTTTTCGATTAGGTGAATTGTTGCGAGCCTATACAATTTCCGAAGATAATCGGGTGGAAACTTCTGCAGCTTTTGGGACGATAATACTTGAAAGAATTTTAGATTTACTCGGTTTGGTAGTTACCATTATCCTATTCGGATGGTTCTTCCCATTTGATTCGGGAGGCCGTACTATTATGATAGGTGTGGTTGTCATGACATTGCTTGGGTTCGGGTTCATTATAGTTTTGGGAAGCACCCGTTCTCATTTAATGGATCGTATAGAAAAATGGGCAATTTTCGAAAAACCATTTGCCCATCGATTATTGACCATTATGAATAGTTTGTTGGATGGATTGACCTCCATTCGTGCCACTAAACATGTAGGGCAGATTGTAATTCATACCATATTTTTATGGGTTGTGTATTATTCAATTACTTATACCGTTATTTTGGCCTCAGGGATTAGTTTATCTTGGATTGAAGTGGGTGTGGTACTGATTTCAACTTCTTTGGCTGTGGCGATTCCAGCCGCACCTGGTGCAGTAGGCACATATCACGCAGCAGCGGTATATGTATTAACGGCACTATTTTTCGTTGGTTCAGCGGAATCCCAAGCATTTGCAATTCTTTTACATGCAGTTGGGTTTATTCCATTAATCATTATTGGATTTGTATATTTCTTAAAGAGTTCAGTTCATATTAGAGATATTTCTAACCAGCATATAGTCGAATGAAAAAATACGATACAATATTTCTTGATCGTGATGGCACACTAAACCCTGACCCAGGATATATTAATGATCTCTCTCAATTTGATTTTTATGAATTTGCGTTTGAAGGGCTCCAATTATTAAGTGATAATGGCCATCGTTTTTGCATTATCACCAATCAATCTGGCATTAGTCGGGGCATAGTTGATGTGGATAAATTGAGCGAAATTCACGACTATATTTTGAATTCGTTCCATAAAAACAAATTGGATTTATTGGGAATTTATTATTGCCCCGATCATCCGGATAAAGCGTCAAATAACCGAAAGCCCGGTAGTGGAATGTTTTTGGAAGCAAGTCAAGATCATAATATCGAAACCAGCAAATGTTTGATGATAGGGGATGCTTTATCTGATATTCAAGCTGGTGTAAATTTGGGAATGGATACGATGCTATTATTGTCTGGAAAAGGGTTGCAAACTTCGGAAAAATTGGGAACACTTCGCCCCACCTTTATTGCTGAAGATTTATTGGATGGTGCAAAATTGTTATTGGAGCAGCCATCCTCATGAAAATAGCCGTTTTATATGGGGGAAATTCTGCTGAAAGAGAAGTGTCAATATCCTCAGGGAAAGCGGTCATAAAGGCGTGTAAAGAATTAGGCCACGAAGTGATTGCGTTGGATCCAATCAATGGTATGTCGAATTTGGTGACTGATTTATTATCTGTAGATATGGTATTCAATGGCCTCCATGGTGGAGATGGAGAAAACGGCGTTATTCCAGGATTTCTTCAATCTTTGGGTGTAAAATATACGGGATCTGGAAATGAAGCATCGGCCATTTGCATGGATAAGCAGGTAAGCAAAGCGTTGGTCCATCGAAAAAGAATTGATACGCCCAGTTGGTTGGTTGTGAATACAAATGATTCTGTACCAACAAATCATGATATAGATTATCCTTTAATTGTAAAGCCAAATGATCAAGGTAGTACAATTGGGTTAACGGTGGTAAAAAATGAATCTGAATTAAAACCTGCCGTATCTTTTGCGCGGCAATATGCTAAAACTGTATTAATAGAAAAATATATTCCCGGACGAGAAGTTACTGTCGCAGTCATTGGTGAAGTACCATTCCCAATTGTCGAAATTGTTCCCAATCATGATTTATATGATTATGAATGTAAATATACCAAAGGGATGACCAATTATTATTGCCCAGCGGAATTGGATAAATCGCTGGTTAAATCTATTCAAAATACAGCCGTAACCATTCATAAACTATTGGGTTGCCGGCATTATTCTAGAGTGGATTTTAGATTGGATGAAAATGAAAAATTCTGGTTTTTAGAAGTGAATACACTGCCGGGAATGACGGAAACAAGTTTGGTGCCAAAGTCGGCTACTGCGGCTGGATTAAGTTTTCCTGAGCTGATTCAAAAGATAATTAATGAGGCGATAAATAATTAATGGAACAGTGGATTGCAGTCCGGTCAAAACCACGGGCAGAAAAAGTGGCACTTGATCAACTAGAGAAAAAAGGCATTCAAGCCTATTTGCCACTTGTGCGCCAAAAGCGGAAATGGTCCGATCGTTTAAAATGGGTGGAATTGCCATTATTTCCAGGATATTTATTTGCAAAAGTGGCATTAAAAAATTCAATTTTTGTATTAGAAACCTATGGTGTAAGTACGGTGATAAAATTTGGTGGTGAAGTTGCAGTTGTACAAGAAAGTGTGGTTAAATCCATCCGTTTGGCTTTAGAGGGTGGTTATGAGTTAGAACCTACAGAATATTTTATAAAAGGTGACAAAGTTGAGGTCATTGAAGGGCCAATGAAAGGAATGAAAGGCATTGTTTCTAATATAAAAGGTAAAGAAAAATTGGTGATCAAAATTGATGCATTGCAGCAGGCCATTGCGGTGTATATTGAAACTAAATATTTAAAATCGATCGGAAAAAAAAGTGCTCCGATTATATAATTCACTTTCACGAAAAAAAGAAGAGTTTATTCCGATAATTGACGGAAAAATTAATTTATATACTTGTGGTCCAACCGTTTATGATGTAGCGCATATCGGGAATTTTCGCACGTTCCTTTTTGAGGACTTTTTAAAACGGGTTTTGATCGCGCGAGGGTTTGATGTATACCATGTGATGAATATCACCGATGTGGATGATAAAACAATTCAAAAAGCATTGGCAGAGGGGAAGTCTCTTTCAGATATAACTGAGTACTATACTAATCTATTTATGAAAGATTTGTCAATCTTGAAAATAATACCAGCGGATGTGTATCCTGCGGCCACAGAACATGTGGATGGAATGATTCAAATGATTCAACAATTAATTGAGAAAAACCATGCTTACTTAGCTCAAGATGGTTCTGTATATTTTTCTATTAAATCGTTTAAAGATTACGGATCTCTGACCAATATAAAAATGTCAGAAATGCAACATTCAGATCGGGTATCATCAGATGAATACAGTTTAGATAATCCGCAAGATTTTGCCTTATGGAAAGCATATAAAGATGAAGATGGTGATGTATGCTGGGAATCGCCTTGGGGGAAAGGTCGACCTGGCTGGCATATGGAATGTTCGGCGATGAGTATAGAATATTTGGGAAATCATTTTGACATTCATTGTGGCGGGGTGGATAATAAATTTCCCCATCATGAAAATGAAATTGCCCAATCGGTTTGTGCTAAGGATACTCCATTTGTTAATTATTGGCTACATTCAGAATTTTTATTAGTTGATGGTGGAAAGATGAGTAAATCTATTGGGAATTATTATTGTGTCTCTGATTTGATAGAAAAAGGGATGATGCCTGAGGAAATTCGCTATATTTTACTCAGTGCTCACTATCGGACAAAAGTAAATTTTACCATAGAAAAACAACACGAGGCTAAAAAAGGAATTCAAAGAATAATAGAATTGCGTGCTCGATTGAATGAAATAAATGATAATATGGACAATGATTTACCCCTCGAAGCTGAGGCATTTAACAATGCTTTAGATGACGATTTGGATTCACCAAAAGCATTGGGCATATTTTTCGAATGGGTTCGAAGCGTTAATAGCGCTTTGGATAAAAAAACTATTTCGGATGAGCAATCATCGCAGGGATTAAACTTTATCACATATTTTGATTCTATTTACAGTATTCTACCCGCGAGTGATTCCGTACCTCAATCGGTAATCGATTTGGCAAATGAACGAGAGATAACGCGTCAAAATAAAGAGTGGGGAAAGGCCGATATTTTAAGAGAGGAAATATTGAAAAAAGGGTGGATTGTAAAGGATACCATTGACGGGCCCAAGTTCTCTCGAATATAACATTTAATTTCTTTATTACATTTTATTCAAAAATAATTGTTATTGATAAAATAATAGTCTAATTTACAAGGCTTTTCTCGGCTATCGAACGGCAAAGTGCTTACAATAACTATGCCATTCGTATTGATAATTGACGATAAAACGATCCGAGCAGCGGGTCGAATCAGGAAGCTTAGGCAAAGTTATTTTTGTTTAAGCTCCGACTTGCCGGTGTAGCTCAGTTGGTAGAGCAGCTGATTTGTAATCAGCAGGTCGGGGGTTCGAATCCCTTCGCCGGCTCATTTAGCGCCGATGGGAAAATAGTAAGAAGCTCTTTGCAAGGTAAAGTGACAATGAGAGGGGAGATGGCCGAGTGGTTAAAGGCAGCAGACTGTAAATCTGCCGACGAATGTCTACGGAGGTTCGAATCCTTCTCTCCCCACGCTGCGGGTGTAGTTCAACGGTAGAACCCCAGCCTTCCAAGCTGGTGACGTGAGTTCGAGTCTCATCACCCGCTCGAAGTGCCTACGTAGCTCAGTGGTAGAGCACTTCCTTGGTAAGGAAGAGGTCGCCGGTTCAATCCCGGCCGTAGGCTCTCTTTCAATTAAGGAATAAATTAGTTCAGGAGGATTAATAAAAAATGTCAAAACAAAAATTTGAACGCAGTAAACCCCATTTAAACATTGGGACAATCGGTCATGTAGACCATGGTAAAACAACGCTGACAGCGGCAATAACAATGACGCAAGCAGCTAAGGGTTTGAGTGAGACCCGTTCTTTCGATAGTATCGATAATGCTCCGGAAGAAAGAGAGCGTGGTATAACGATTCAGACCGCTCACGTAGAGTATGAAACGGCGAATCGTCACTATGCCCACGTAGATTGTCCGGGGCACGCAGATTATATTAAGAATATGATTACAGGTGCCGCTCAGATGGATGGTGGTATTTTAGTGGTATCTGCAGCAGACGGCCCCATGCCTCAAACGCGCGAGCATGTACTTTTGGCTCGTCAGGTTAATGTGCCCTCCATTGTTGTTTTTATGAATAAAACAGACCAAGTAGATGACGAAGAGTTAATCGAGCTGGTTGAGATGGAGTTGAGAGATTTGTTGAATGAGTATGATTTTCCTGGTGATGATATTCCAATCATTAAAGGAAGTGCATTAAATGCACTGAATAATGTAGATGATGAAGCCGCCACAGCTTGTATTGCAGAGTTGATGGAAGCTTGTGATAGTTTTATCCCTGAGCCAGAGCGTGATATTGATAAGCCGTTCTTAATGCCTGTAGAAGATGTGTTTTCAATAACAGGTCGAGGTACAGTAGGTACAGGTCGTATAGAAAGTGGTATTATTAAAGTAGGTGATGAAGTTGAAATGATCGGGATGGGAGATACTCGCAAGACCACAGTTACCGGTGTAGAAATGTTTAGAAAGCTACTGGATGAAGGCCGAGCTGGAGATAATGCCGGATTGTTGCTTCGTGGTGTAGATAAAGAGTCTCTTTCCCGTGGAATGGTATTGGCCAAACCGGGTTCAATAACACCGCATACAAATTTTAAAGCCAGTGTATATGTGCTTAAGAAAGATGAAGGTGGCCGTCATACGCCATTTTTCAATGGATATCGTCCCCAGTTTTACTTCCGGACCACAGATGTAACGGGTGTGGCAACATTGCCTGCAGGTACAGAGATGGTGATGCCGGGAGATAATGTGGAGTTGGATGTAGAGCTGATTACCCCAATAGCCATGGATAAGGAATTGCGATTTGCAATTCGTGAGGGTGGACATACGGTTGGCGCTGGTGTGGTTACTGAGATTAAAGAATAGGTTTAGTAAATGGCTGGCAATAGCAAACGAGCAATTATTCAATTGGAGAGTACAGCAGGTACTGGTTATCGATATACGGTAACTAAAAGTAAACGGTTACATCCGGATCGCGTTGAGTTTCGTAAATATGATCCGGTTATTCGTAAACATGTGATCTTCAAAGAGACCAAGTAGATATTCCAAATGGAATATAGGTCATTAATCGATTGAGACATCTTATAGGAGTGTAGCTCAATTAGGTAGAGCACCGGTCTCCAAAACCGGGGGTTGCAGGTTCGATTCCTGTCACTCCTGCAGTAAAAGTACAAATGAATTAGAATTTGATAAAGTAAAGTTAGAATGAACAAGATAGCAAAATTTTTTTCCGACGTAAAATTTGAAATGAGTAAAGTTTCCTGGCCCAATTGGGACGAATTAAAAGGATCAACTTTTGTTGTTATTTCATTTTCAATTCTAATCAGTGTATTTTTGTTTTTTATCGACCGAATTCTCTCAACCCTTATGCAGGTAATTCTTTAGCTCATGAATTGGTATACGTTAAGAGTGATTTCCGGTAAAGAAAAGAAGGTTCGAGAGAACATTCTTTTCGAATTGGACTATGAAGGTCTATCGGAAGAAGTCGAGGCTATACTGGTACCTTCCGAAAACATTATTGAAATGAAGGAAGGAAAAAAGAAGGTTAAAAATAAAGTATTTTTCCCTGGATATATTTTGATCCATATGAGCGAATCAAAAGTCGCGAGACATTTAGTGGAGAATATATCAGGTGTGATGAATTTTGTTGGCGTAAAGGGTGAGCCTCAGCCTTTAAAGGAAGATGAAATCACTAGAATCCTTGGGGAAGTGGAAGGACGTGAAGGTCGGGAAGTGGTGGTGGCGCCTTATAAAGTGGGTGATGCCGTTAAGGTGACTGATGGTCCTTTTGCTGACTTCTCTGGATATGTGAATGAGGTGAATGAAGAAAAACAAAAAGTGAAGGTGTCGGTAAGTATCTTTGGAAGACCTACGCCTATTGAATTGGATTTTTTACAGGTAGAATTAGAGAAATAGGCTAAATAATGGCAAAAAAAGTTTCTGGTTATATAAAGCTACAAATTCCTGCTGGGCAAGCGAACCCTGCGCCACCGGTTGGACCGGCTCTTGGTCAACATGGTGTGAATATTATGGAATTCTGCAAAGCATTTAATTCTTCAACACAGGATCAGTCCGGGATGATTATTCCTGTAGTAATTACGGTATACGTTGATCGAAGTTTTACATTTATAACAAAAACACCTCCGGCTGCAGTATTGCTGAAGAAAAAAGCGGGTGTACCCAAAGGATCAGGTGAGCCTAATAGGGAGAAGGTGGGTAAGGTAACCGAAAATGATTTACGTGATATTGCAGAAATTAAAATGGAAGATTTAAATGCCAATTCAATTGAAATGGCAGTAGAAATGATTCGCGGAACGGCCAGAAGCATGGGGTTGGAGGTGAAAGGCTAATGAAGATGACGAAAAATAGAAAAAAAGCAATCGCAGATTTAGATCGAATGAAAGAATACTCTTTGGAAGATGCTGTGAAAATGGTTAAAGAATTAAAATTTACCAAATTTGATGAATCGGTTGATCTTGCAATGAATTTAGGAGTGGATCCACGTCATGCGGATCAAAATATTCGTGTATCAACATCATTGCCGCATGGGACGGGTAAAGAAGTGAAGGTGTTGGTAGTGACGCAAGGACCCAAAGAAAAAGAAGCTGAAGACGCAGGTGCCGATTTTGTTGGAAAATCATATTTAGAAAAAATAAAAGGCGGATGGGATGATGTAGATAAAATTATTGCTACACCAGATATGATGCCGGAATTGGGGAAAATGGGAAAGGTGTTAGGCCCAAAAGGATTAATGCCTAATCCAAAAAGTGGTACCGTAACGATGGATGTTGCGGCAGCAGTAAAAGAATTAAAAGCAGGGAAAATAGAACTTAGAGTTGAGAAAACTGGAATTATCCATGCACAATGTGGGAAAAGCTCATTCGGTGAGAAAGACTTAGTCGAAAATATACAAATGATTTACGATACAATTATGAAGGTCAAGCCCTCCTCTGTGAAAGGAACTTATTTTAAAAAAATAAGTGTATCTTCCACTATGGGGCCGGGTATTAAAATAGATCAAGGGACAATCAGGTAAGAAATGCCAAATGCAAAAAATATTCAGCAAGTAGAAGAATTAACCGAAAAACTTGGTAAGGCAAAAGCCATTTATTTTACCGAATATATAGGTTTGAATGTAGAAGATATAACAGCCCTACGTCGGGATTTTCACAAGAACGATGTTGATTATCAAGTCGCAAAAAACACCTTGATTAAATTGGCTGCAAAAAATAATGATTATGAAGGAATGGATGCGTATCTGAGCGGGCCAACTGCGATTGCATTGTCTTACGAAGATCCCACTGGTCCTGCGCGCGTACTTAAGAATTTCACCAAAGACCATGATTTGCCCGAAGTAAAAGGCATATATTTTGATGGAAACCTGTTTGATGGAAGTGAATTCAAACGCATCGCTGAGATGCCAACCAAAGAAGAATTGCTGGCTAAATTCGCCGCATTATTAAGCTCTCCAATGACAAAATTAGCCAGAACGCTTCAAGCGCCTATGGCTGATGTGGGTTATGCGTTGAGCAATTTAAAAGAACAAAAATCTAATTAAGAAATAATAAGGAGCTATGACAATGGCTGATACTACAAGAGCCCAAGTGCTTACATATCTTGAAAATGCCAATATGATGGAAATCTCTGATTTAATCAGTGACATCGAAGAAAAATTTGGTGTAACTGCTGCCGCACCTGTTGCAGCTGTGGCTGCTGCTCCCGCTGGTGGAGAAGCTGCCGTAGAAGAAAAAGATGAATTTGATGTCGTATTGACATCTGCCGGTTCATCAAAAATAAGTGTTATTAAAGCGGTTCGCGCTTTAACGTCCTTAGGCTTAAAAGAAGCCAAGGAATTAGTTGATAGTGCCCCGAAGGCCATTAAGGAAGGTGTTTCCAAAGCCGAAGCTGAGGAAGTCAAGACTCAACTCGAAGAAGCCGGTGCTTCAGTCGAACTGAAATAATTCGACAAAAACACCGATCTTTTTAAAAGATAACATTTCGTCCTTTTCCACTTTTACAATGGAGGCTTAATTGGCTGCCATACCCAATCCGTACGCCGAACGATACTCGTTCGAGAAAACTAAATCAGAAATTGAATTTCCTGACCTATTAGCTGTTCAGGTAGATGCTTTTCAATCATTCATTCAGGAAAATGTGCCCGAAGATGAACGGCTCAATGTAGGTCTTGAAGAGGTGTTTGCAAATTATTTTCCCATTGAAGATTCTCATCGGAACTATGTCTTAGAATATAAAAATTATTTTTTAGGATTAGCTAAATATACACCCGAAGAATGTATTGACAGGGGATTAACATATTCAGTTCCTTTAAAAGTGCGCCTTGTTCTTCACATTACGAATGAGGATGATCGCAGTAAGTATGACCAATCCATTGAGCAGGAAGTTTATTTTGGAAATATTCCAAACATGACTCCAAAAGGAACTTTCGTAATCAATGGTGCAGAGCGTGTAATCGTTTCTCAATTGCAAAGGTCTCCAGGTGTTTTCTTTGACAACTCAATTCATCCGAATGGCACAAAATTATATCAAGCTCGAATTATTCCTTTTCGGGGTTCTTGGGTTGATTTTACAACAGATATAAATGATTGTATCTTTTCAATCATCGATCGTCGCAGAAAATTTCCAGTCACAATGCTCCTTCGTGCGCTTGGATATTCAACCAATGCAGATATTTATCGTGCTTTCGGTTGTATTGTCGAATTTAAATTGGGTTCGAAAAATATTTCTAAGGCAATTGGTTGTACAATCGTGGAAGATATTATTGACACTGAAACAGGTGAGATATACATGGAGGGTGGCGCTGAGCTAAGTCAAGAATCGATTGATGAACTTAAAAAAGCAAAAATAAAAACGATTGAAGTTGTTGACGCCAATAAAAACTTCCATTCAATGATGCTTCAAAACACAATGATTAAAGATCCGACTAAAAATACGGAAGAAGCTTTAAGCGTTGTTTATCAAATGTTGCGTTCTGGTGAACCGCCAAATCTTGAAACTGCCCAAAAGTTTATTGAAAGAATATTTTTTAATCCTAAAAAATATGATTTAGGTGAAGTCGGACGTTATCGTCTCAATCAACAGTTTGGTTTAAATGTACCGGTCGAAGATACGGTCTTGACGATGGATGATATTGTACAGGTGTTGAACTTTCTGGTTGACATGCGGAAAGGAGAAAGAGGGGCTGACGATATTGACCATTTGGGAAATCGTCGTGTCAAGTCAATTGGTGAACAATTAACCAATCAGTTTTCTGTCGCTTTAAGTCGAATGCTTCGTACGATTTATGAACGTATGAATTTACGTGAACAAGAGTCTATTACGCCGCAAGATTTGATTAACTCCCGAGTAGTGACTACAGTTATTAATACATTTTTTGGTACAAGCCAAATGTCTCAATTTGGAGATCAAACCAATCCATTAGCTGAGATAACACATAAGCGCAGAATTTCTGCATTAGGGCCAGGTGGTTTAACGCGTGAGCGTGCTGGATTTGAAGTTCGTGATGTGCATTATACGCACTATGGTCGCCTCTGTCCTATCGAAACGCCTGAGGGTCCAAATATTGGGTTAATTTCTTCATTAGCACTATTGGCGATTGTGAATCGACATGGATTTATTGAAGCGCCGTATAGACGAGTGGATGTCAAAAATGGGAATGCGTACGCAACCCATTCAATTAAATACCTTTCAGCTGATGACGAAGATCGAGTAATGATTGCTCAGTCTGATGAAGAGCTAGGTAAAGAGGATATTCTTAAAAGCGAACATATCCGTGCGCGAATAAAAGGTGATTTCCCAATTGTTACGCCGGATCAAGTTCAATATATGGATGTAGCACCTAACCAGATTTTATCTGTGGCTGCCTCACTCATTCCTTTCTTAGAACATGATGACGCAAACCGTGCCTTGATGGGATCAAATATGCAACGGCAAAGTGTACCTTTGATTCGTCCAGACGCTCCCATTGTTGGTACTGGACTTGAAACTAAAGTGGCTGTGGATTCTCGATCTTCAGTTGTTGCTCCCGTTGGTGGAAGAGTGCATTATGTTGATTCAGATAAAATAACAATAAGATCTTACGATGTTCCTGAAGATTTAACTTTGGTTGAAGGAGAGAATCTGGTAACAGTTGAGATGAGAAAGTTCAAACGAACCAATCAAAATAGCTGTCAAAACCAGCGACCGATAGTCACTGAAGGTGAAAAGGTTGAAAAAGGTCAACCTATTGCCGATGGTACCTCCACTGAAAATGGTGAACTCGCATTAGGTAAAAATGTTACTGTCGCTTTCATGCCATGGCGTGGATATAATTTTGAAGATGCTATTGTAATTAGTGAACGGATGGTGAAAGAAGATTTGTTTACAAGTATTCACGTTAATGAAATTGAACTTGAAGTTCGCGATACAAAACGTGGAGAAGAAGAGCTTACTGCTGAGATTCCAAATGTTGGCGAAGATGCAACTAAAGAGTTAGATGATCGTGGTATCATTAGAATTGGCGCTAAAGTTCGTGACGGAGATATTTTAATTGGTAAGGTTACGCCAAAAGGTGAAACAGACCCAACGCCAGAAGAAAAGTTGCTACGGGCAATTTTCGGTGAAAAAGCCGGTGAAGTGAAAGATGCTTCAAAGCGCGCGGATCCAGGCGTGAAAGGCGTTGTGATTGGAACTAAGCTGTTTGAAAAACGAAGTAAGTCTGCGCGATCTGAAGAAAGAAAAAATATTATAGTGATTCAGAAAGAGACTGCTATTTTAAAGCGGGAATTGAAAGAGTCACGCGATGAAAAACTAACGGTCCTACTAAAAGACCAGGTTTCAGATGGTATTCGAGATATATCTTCTGGTCGTACCTTAATTAAAAAAGGGACCAAGCTCACTTCCAAAAGATTAAAGAGCTATAACCTAGAGCGTTTTTCTCAAGATAAAACTTGGGTAGAGGACAAGCAGGCTTGGCGGAGAATGAAAGCTGTTTGGCGATCATTCTGGAAAGAATGGCGTGTGTTAGAAGAAACGCTTGAAAAGAATGTATTCAAACTTCGTGTGGGGGATGAGCTTCAGCCTGGAATTCTGAAATTGGCAAAGGTGGACATCGCCAACAAACGAAAAATTCAAGTAGGTGATAAAATGGCTGGTCGCCATGGTAACAAAGGTATTGTTGCAACAGTCGTCCCTGAAGAAGATATGCCATTCCAGGAAGATGGCACACCGGTTGATGTCGTTTTAAATCCGCTCGGTGTACCTTCTCGAATGAATTTAGGCCAGCTATACGAAACAATGTTGGGTTGGGCTGGAGAAGTAATGGGTGTTCGTTATTCTACTCCTGTATTTAATGGTGCGACGCCTGCAGAAGTAGAAGAAGAATTGAAAAAAGCCGGTTTACCTATTTCTGGTAAAACAACGCTTGTTGATGGCCGTACAGGTGAAAAATTTGATAATCCTGTTACGGTAGGGACCATTTACATGATGAAGCTTAGCCATATGGTTGATGATAAGATGCATGCGAGATCCACAGGGCCATACTCCTTGGTTACTCAACAACCATTAGGCGGGAAAGCTCAATTTGGTGGTCAACGTTTTGGTGAAATGGAATGTTGGGCATTGGAGGCTTATGGCGCAGCGCATACTTTGCAAGAAATTTTAACGATCAAATCGGATGACGTCGATGGTCGATCAAAAACATATAATGCAATTGTAAAAGGAGAAGCACTACCGACTTTCGGTGTGCCGGAGTCCTTCAACGTGCTCATCAAGGAATTACAGGGACTTAACTTAGACCTCGAATTAGACTAAGGGAGAATTATTTTGACCTTCATTCAAACGAATAAAATAGATACATCAAAAGGCTTTTCATCCATAACGATTGGATTGGCCTCACCAGAGAGTACATTGCAAAAATCTTATGGTGAAATATTAAAACCTGAAACGATTAATTACCGCTCATATAAGCCAGAAAAAGACGGGTTATTTTGCGAAAAAATATTTGGTCCCGTAAAAGACTATGAATGCCATTGCGGGAAATACAAAGGTATTCGATATCGGGGTATAATCTGTGATCGTTGCGGCGTGGAAGTCACGCGAAAAAAGGTACGACGCGAACGAATGGGCCATATAACATTGGCCGTTCCTGTCGTTCATATTTGGTATCTAAGATCTATTCCATCGAAATTAAGTTATCTTGCTGGGATAAGTACGAAAAATTTAGAACGTGTTGTTTATTATGAAGAATTTTTAGTAATTGATCCGGGAAAGAGCGATAAAGAACAATTCGAAATGATCGATGAACCTGAATACTTAGAATTGGAAAAACTATACGGTTTCGACGCGGTAAGCGAAGAAGAGCGTGATAATGAAGATTTTTTCTATGCTACGATGGGTGGTGAAGCGCTTAAAGAAATGCTATCACGAATGAACTTGGTAGAGCTTCGTCGTGAATTAGAAGATGTGCTTAAAAATTCAAAGTCAAAACAAAAACGGCAAGACGCTTTAAAGCGTCTGAAAGTGGTTAAATCATTCTTGGTGGATTTGTCTACTGTTAAAAAGATAAATAAACCTGAATGGATGGTTGTGTCTATTCTCCCAGTTATTCCGCCAGAACTTAGGCCACTTGTGCCCTTGGATGGTGGTCGTTTTGCAGCTAGTGATTTAAATGATTTATATCGCCGTATCATTATTCGAAATAATCGATTGAAGCAACTAATGGAAATCAAAGCCCCGGATGTGATTCTGCGAAATGAAAAACGAATGCTTCAGGAATCAGTGGACGCTTTATTTGATAATAGTCGTCGAAAAACGGCAATTCGAAGTGGTACACGCCGTCCCTTGAAATCTATTTCAGATATGATACGTGGTAAAACGGGTCGATTTCGTCAAAATTTATTAGGTAAACGGGTTGATTATTCTGGGCGTTCTGTAATTGTGGTTGGTCCGGAACTAAGTCTTCACGAATGTGGATTACCAAAAGATATGGGATTAGAGCTTTTTAAACCTCATATGATTAGCGAGTTAATTGCCCGAGGTTATGCTCAAACGCCGCGGAGCGCAAAGCTATTGATTGAGGATAAGGACCCAATAGTTTATAAGGTGCTTGAGTATGTTGTTCAGGACCATCCTGTATTATTGAATCGTGCGCCAACGCTTCACCGATTAGGTGTTCAGGCTTTTCAACCAGTGTTGGTAGATGGTAAAGCCCTTCGTATTCATCCTTTAGTATGTGCAGCATTTAATGCTGATTTTGATGGCGACCAAATGGCAGTTCATGTTCCGCTATCTTTAGCAGCACAAATGGAAGCAAGAATGCTCATGCTTTCAAGTCATAATATTTTACATCCGGCAAACGGAAAACCGTTAGCATTGCCCTCGCAGGATATGGTACTTGGAGCTTATTATCTAACACGAAAACGTCTAGGGGCTAAAGGTGAAGGAAAATCATTTAGTTCCTTTGAAGAAGTAATGTTAGCGAATGAAAATAAATCTGTGGATATAAATACTATCATCAATGTTCGTCATAGGGGCGTTTGGTATAAGGACACTACTGTAGGGCGGGTTATCGTAAACAATATTCTCCCAGAAGAAATGGATTATATTGATGATTTAATTGATAAAAAACGATTAAGTAAACTCGTTAACGAAACCTACCTTATTGCCGGAAATAAAAAAACAGTGATTTTCTTAGATAAATTGAAAAATCTTGGCTTTGATGCTGCTACAAAAGCAGGGTTGTCAATTGCGATTAGCGATATTTTAATTCCTGATAAAAAGCATAAAATTATTGCTGCGGCACAAAAAGAAGTAGATGATATTCAAGATAAGTTTAAACGCCATGTGTTAACGGATGGTGAACGGTATAATAAAGTTATTGATATTTGGACACATGCAACGAGCAATGTTGCAGCCACGATGATGAATGGAATGGAATCTAGCGATCAGGGGTTTAATCCTGTCTATATGATGGCTGATTCAGGAGCTCGTGGGAGTCAGGATCAAATAAAACAGCTTGCTGGAATGCGTGGATTGATGGCAAAACCAAAAAAATCCATGACAGGTGGAAAAGGTGAAATTATTGAATCACCGATTACATCAAACTTTAAAGAAGGCCTTTCGGTGCAGGAGTATTTTATTTCTACTCATGGCGCCCGAAAAGGATTGGCTGATACTGCATTAAAAACTGCAGACGCAGGATATCTAACCCGTCGTTTAGTGGATGTGGCGCAGGATGTGGTGATATCAGAAACAGACTGTGGTACAATTAACGGAATTTTAGCCGATGATTTAAAAGAAGGTGAAGATATTATCGAACCTTTGTCTGAGCGAATTCTTGGTAGAACTATTTTAGAAGATTTTATCGAAGATGGTAAAGTTCTGATTAAAGCTGGCACGATGATTCGAGATGACGAAGGAACAATGATTTCTGATAGTAATATTGAATCTATTCAAATTCGCTCTGTGCTCACATGCGAATCGTTAAGAGGTGTATGCGCTAAATGCTATGGTTGGAACCCATCTAATCATAAATTGGTAGATTTGGGTACAGCTGTTGGGATTCAAGCTGCACAAAGTATTGGTGAGCCAGGTACTCAGTTAACATTGAGAACATTTCACATCGGTGGTACAGCAACACGCATAATTGAGCAATCAGAGATGCAAACGAGACGAGCTGGTGTAATTAAATACTCCGATAATCTTGAATCTGCTGATGCAAAGGATGAATCTGGTATACTTGTTACGCGCTGTATGGTTCGCCATTCAAAAATTTCAATTATTGGCAAAGATGGTCAAAAAACAACTGAATACAATGTTCCTTACGGTGCCAATTTGAATGTTGAAGATGGTGAGAAGGTAGAAGCGGGTACCATTTTATTCCAATGGGATCCATATACGGATGTCATCTTGGCTCGTCAAACTGGCTTGGTTGAGCTAAAGGATTTCATTGAAAACGAAACATATCAAGTCGAAGCTGTTGAGGGTGGAAAAAAACAAATGGTTATCGTGGAATCAAAAGATCGAAACCTAAGCCCTCATGTAGAAATTATTGACAAAAAAGGTACCATTCTAGCGGGTGGGACAATTCTTCCTGTGAGTGCAAATTTAGTTGTTCGCAGAGGTGATAAAGTTGTTAGAGGTCAAACATTGGTAAAAATTCCAAGAGCGATTGGTAAAACTCGCGATATTACAGGTGGTCTCCCGCGTGTAACGGAATTGTTTGAAGCTCGCAAGCCATCTGATCCTGCTGTTGTTTCGGAAATTGACGGTATTGTTAAATTTGGCGAAACTAAACGTGGAGTACGCAAGATACTCGTTGAAGGTGTCGATGAAACTGTTCGAAAATATTCAATCCCTTATGGCAAGCATGTTGTGGTTCATGAAGGTGATAAGATTACGGCTGGTACTTCATTGTGTGAGGGCAGTATATCTCCTGCGGATATCTTAAGTATCTTGGGACCTAAAAAAGTTAGAGAATATCTGGTAAACGAAATTCAAGAGGTTTATCGTTTGCAGGGTGTAAAAATTGATGATAAGCACATAGAAGTCATTGTACGTCAAATGATGCAAAAGGTTAGTATAGATGAAGTGGGCGATTCCCAGTTTTTACCTCAGGATCGTATTAATAGAGCCAATTTCTTTGAAACAAATGAAAAGCTTCAATCAATGGTTGTTATTACTGATTCAGGTGATTCAGAATTAGAAGAAGAAATACTTGTTGAAAAACAAGAATATCTTGAAATCAACAAAGCCTTAAAAGCTGACGGAAAGAAATCCGCAAAGTCGCGAAAATCAAAACCGGCAACTTTCAATCCATTGTTGATGGGAATTACTCAAGCTTCTTTAAACACTGAAAGCTTCATATCAGCCGCTTCTTTCCAGGAAACAACTCGTGTGTTAACCGACGCATCGACATCAGGTAAAACTGATTATCTTCAAGGATTGAAAGAAAATGTAGCAGTGGGGAGGTTGATACCTGCCGGCTCAGGGTCGCCGCACCTAAAAAACATATTGGTTTCGGATCCAGAATTGGCTTCGAATGAAGAAAAAACTCCGGCCGAAAAAAAGTCGGAAAAAGAGGTTGTATAATAAAATGAAAATGGAGCAAAATATTATTGCCATACAATTCAATTCAGGTGTAATTTTATCGGCTCTTATGGAACTGAAATGCCGACGATAAACCAATTAATACGCCAAGGAAGAAAGCGGGTTAAGAAGAAAACACGCACTCCCGCTTTAAAAGGAGGCCCTCAAAAACGGGGTGTATGCACCCGTGTGTATACAACAACCCCCAAAAAACCAAATTCAGCACTTCGTAAAGTCGCTAGGGTTCGATTGACAAACGGGGCAGAAGTCGCCGCATATATCCCTGGTGAAGGACATAATTTGCAGGAACACTCTATTGTATTGATTGAGGGTGGTCGTGTGAAAGATTTGCCTGGTGTTCGATATCACATTGTTCGAGGAACATTGGATACTGCAGGTGTAACGGATCGTAGAACCAGTCGATCTCGTTATGGCGCAAAACGTCCAAAAGCATAATTATGAGAAGAAGAAGACCTGAAAAAAGAGAAATTCTACCCGATCCTATTTATAATGATCTGGAAGTGGCTAAGTTTATGAATTATTTAATGCTTGGTGGAAAAAAAGGTGCATCTGAACAAATATTTTATGGTGCAATGGAAACGATTCAATCTCGCACAAAAAAAGATGGTGTTGAGATTTTTAAATTAGCCGTAAAAAATACGGCACCAATGTTAGAAGTGAAAACAAGGCGAATTGGTGGTGCCAATTACCAAGTGCCAATCGAAGTCGCTAAGCACAGACAATTTTTTCTTGCTTCTCATTGGATTATTAATGCGGCTAGAGGTCGTTCTGGGAAACCAATGAAAGAGCGTTTAGCTGCAGAACTGATTTCGGCTGCAAATAACGAAGGTGGTGCTATAAAGAAAAAAGAAGATACTCACCGAATGGCCGAAGCGAATCGTGCTTTTGCTCACTTCAGATAAATTTAATAAAGCTCGATGAAAAAAATCAATTTAAAGGATGTTCGAAATATAGGAATTATGGCACATATTGATGCCGGTAAGACCACTTTAACTGAGCGTATCTTGTACTACACGGGTCGTACCCATAAAATTGGAGAAGTTCATGACGGCGGGGCTACGATGGATTGGATGGAGCAGGAGAAAGAGCGTGGCATAACGATTACCTCTGCAGCCACAACTGCAATCTGGGAAAACCATAGAATTAATATAATTGACACACCGGGTCACGTTGATTTTACCGTTGAGGTAGAACGTTCCTTGCGTGTGCTTGATGGTGCTTGTGCGGTATTTTGTGCCGTTGGTGGTGTGGAGCCTCAAAGTGAAACTGTATGGCGCCAAGCTGATAAGTATGGCGTGCCAAGGGTAGCCTTTGTAAATAAAATGGATCGAACCGGCGCTGATTTTTACCAGGTTTTAGAAATGATAAAAGAGCGGTTGGGTGCCAGTCCTCTACCAATTGTACTCCCAATCGGAGCAGGGGATATATTTACAGGCATTATTGATTTAATTTCAATGAAAGCAATCCTTTACAATGAATCTTCATTGGGAGCTCATTTTGAAATTGGGGATATCCCAAGTGATATGAAGGATGAAGCTGATAAATGGCGTCATCATCTCATAGAGGAAACGGCGAGTTACGATGAGCATCTCCTTGAAAAATATTTAGAAGAAGAAGAAATAACAGAGGGCGAATTAAAAGTAGCTATAAGAAAAGGGTGTTTAGATAATACTTTTGTTCCGACTTTATGCGGATCAGCATTTAAAAATAAAGGCGTACAGCGACTTTTGGATGCCATTAATGACTTTTTACCCTCACCTTTAGACATAGGTGCAATTAATGGTTTTGACCCAGATGATTCGGACGTAGTAATGACTCGAGAGCCCAGTGAGGAAGACTCGTTTAGTGCATTGGCTTTTAAAGTGATGACGGACCCCTATGTTGGTAAATTGACTTTCATGCGCGTTTATTCTGGAAGTTTAAAAGCGGGATCTTATGTTGCGAATCCAAACACCGGGAAGCGTGAAAGAATTAGTCGTATTTTATTGATGCACGCTAATAAGAGAGAAGAATTAGAACAAGTCAATGCGGGCGAAATTGTCGCAGCAGTTGGATTGAAAAACACCCACACAGGTCATACGATTTGTGAAGAAAAGAAGGAAATATTGTTAGAGTCAATGGAATTTCCTGAGCCAGTTGTAGAGGTGTCTGTTGAGCCTGCGACAAAAGCAGACCAAGATTCCCTGTCCAAGGGATTGGGGAAACTGTCCGAAGAAGATCCGACATTTAAAGTTTCGATTAATCCAGATACCGGTCAAACGATTATTGCTGGAATGGGGGAACTTCATTTAGAAATATTAGTGGACCGTTTACTTCGTGAATTTAATGTTAAGGCAAATGTAGGTACGCCTCAGGTGGCGTATACGGAAGCAATTACCAAGCGCGTTGAAAAAATTGATGTGAAATTTGCCCGTCAATCTGGTGGTCGCGGTCAGTATGGTCATGTAGTGATCAATGTTGAGCCAAATGAGGTCGGCAAAGGGTATCACTTTGAAGATAAAATTGTTGGTGGCGTTATTCCGAGAGAATACATTCAACCTGTTAGCCAGGGAATGCAGGAAGCAATCAAGAATGGTGTTTTAGCCGGGTATCCGATAGAAGATATTCGCGTTGAGCTTGTATATGGATCGTATCACGATGTTGACTCTTCAGAAATGGCTTTTAAAATCGCTGGTTCGATGGCCATCCAAGAAGCGTGTAAAAAAGCAGGTCCTGTTCTAATGGAGCCTATGATGAAGGTTGAAGTGGTCGTACCGGAAGAGTACTTGGGCGATGTGATGGGCGATATTAACTCACGGCGTGGCAATATTGAAAGCATGGGACAGCGCAAGGATGCGCATGTATTAAATGCAGTTGTTCCCCTGGCAAGAATGTTTGGTTATGCGACGGATTTGCGCTCTATTACTCAAGGACGCGCAGTGTTCCACATGGAATTTTCAAACTTTAAAGAAGTGCCTAATTCAGTGAGGGAAGATATCATTGAAAAGGTTCATGGTAAAGCCTCTTAAAGAGAAGGATTAATAAAAAATGTCAAAACAAAAATTTGAACGCAGTAAACCCCATTTAAACATTGGGACAATCGGTCATGTAGACCATGGTAAAACAACGCTGACAGCGGCAATAACAATGACGCAAGCAGCTAAGGGTTTGAGTGAGACCCGTTCTTTCGATAGTATCGATAATGCTCCGGAAGAAAGAGAGCGTGGTATAACGATTCAGACCGCTCACGTAGAGTATGAAACGGCGAATCGTCACTATGCCCACGTAGATTGTCCGGGGCACGCAGATTATATTAAGAATATGATTACAGGTGCCGCTCAGATGGATGGTGGTATTTTAGTGGTATCTGCAGCAGACGGCCCCATGCCTCAAACGCGCGAGCATGTACTTTTGGCTCGTCAGGTTAATGTGCCCTCCATTGTTGTTTTTATGAATAAAACAGACCAAGTAGATGACGAAGAGTTAATCGAGCTGGTTGAGATGGAGTTGAGAGATTTGTTGAATGAGTATGATTTTCCTGGTGATGATATTCCAATCATTAAAGGAAGTGCATTAAATGCACTGAATAATGTAGATGATGAAGCCGCCACAGCTTGTATTGCAGAGTTGATGGAAGCTTGTGATAGTTTTATCCCTGAGCCAGAGCGTGATATTGATAAGCCGTTCTTAATGCCTGTAGAAGATGTGTTTTCAATAACAGGTCGAGGTACAGTAGGTACAGGTCGTATAGAAAGTGGTATTATTAAAGTAGGTGATGAAGTTGAAATGATCGGGATGGGAGATACTCGCAAGACCACAGTTACCGGTGTAGAAATGTTTAGAAAGCTACTGGATGAAGGCCGAGCTGGAGATAATGCCGGATTGTTGCTTCGTGGTGTAGATAAAGAGTCTCTTTCCCGTGGAATGGTATTGGCCAAACCGGGTTCAATAACACCGCATACAAATTTTAAAGCCAGTGTATATGTGCTTAAGAAAGATGAAGGTGGCCGTCATACGCCATTTTTCAATGGATATCGTCCCCAGTTTTACTTCCGGACCACAGATGTAACGGGTGTGGCAACATTGCCTGCAGGTACAGAGATGGTGATGCCGGGAGATAATGTGGAGTTGGATGTAGAGCTGATTACCCCAATAGCCATGGATAAGGAATTGCGATTTGCAATTCGTGAGGGTGGACATACGGTTGGCGCTGGTGTGGTTACTGAGATTAAAGAATAGGAAAAACTGTGGCAAAGCAAACTATCCGAATTAGTTTAAAGGCGTACGATCATTCTTTGATTGATAAGTCTACTGAGAAAATTGTAAAAACGGCAAAATCTACAGGCGCAATTATATCAGGTCCGATACCTTTGCCGACTAAAAGAACAATTTATACTGTTTTGAGGTCACCCTTTGTGGATAAGAAATCTCGCGAACAGTTTCAAACAAAAATACATAAACGGTTAATTGATATTATAAATTCTACACCCAAGACGGTTGAATCGTTGATGAAGCTTGACTTGCCTGCTGGTGTGGATATCGAAATTAAGGTTTAATGATGCGTGGGTTAATCGGGAAAAAAATTGGTATGTCACAAGTATTTAATGACGGAGGTCAAGCTATTCCAGTTACAGTTGTAGAGGCTGGCCCGTGTGTTGTTACCCAAGTGAAAACCAATTCAACGGATGGGTATGATGCTATACAGGTTGGTTATGGGGAGCGTAAGGCTAAGCATTCCAATAAAGCATTAAACGGTCACTTTGAAAAAGCGAATACAGATGTTAAACGCATTTTAGCTGAATTCATACCGGTACCAGAATTTGAATATAAAACAGGTCAACAATTTGGCGTTTCCTTGTTTAAAGAAGGGGAGTATGTTGATGTTGCAGGAACCACTAAGGGAAAAGGTTTCTCTGGTGTGATGAAGCGTCATGGCTTTAGGGGCGGCCCAAAAACACATGGACAAAGAGAGCATCCAAGATCAGCTGGATCAATTGGGCAGGCTTCTGATCCTTCTCGAGTTTTTAAAGGCATGAAAATGGCTGGACAATACGGGAATAAACGAATGACAGTACGAAATCTTGAGGTTGTGTCAGTTAATTTAGAAAAAAATCAAATTTTATTGAAAGGTGCCGTACCTGGTGCCAATAACGGTATTATTTTCATTACGAAGTAAAAATGAAGTTAAATATTATAAAACAAAATGGTGGTAAGGGATCGACGGTAACTGTGGATGATTCCGTTTTCGCAATCAAACCAAATGAAAGTGTGGTTCATCAAGCGGTAGTTGCAGAATTGGCCAATAGCCGACAAGGGACACATGCTTCTAAAAATCGATCTGCTGTTAGAGGTGGTGGTAAAAAGCCATGGAAGCAAAAAGGGCGTGGTGTGGCTCGCGCTGGTACAACTCGTTCCCCCCTTTGGAAGGGCGGTGGTGTCGTATTTGGTCCGGAACCTCATAAGTATGAAAAGCGAATGCCGAAGAAAATGAGGCGACTGGCTCGTCGATCAGTGTTATCGAAGCGCGCGAATGCGGGTGAATTAATTGTTATAGATGCAATTTCTATGTCAGCCCCAAAAACAAAAGAATTTGTTTCATTTTTAAGTGAGTTAGATCTTTTGTCTAAAAAAGTAACAATTATGGTTGCTTCGTATAATGACAATGTTTTTTTGGCCGCTCGAAACCTTTCGAATGTTTATGTTGTTGAAGCGACGTCTGCCAGTACTTATGATTTATTGGACTGTGAAGTTCTCCTGATTGAAAAAGCGGGCTTAGCATTATTAAATGAACAATTAATGGTTAAATCGTAATGTCTTATCAAAAAATAATCGTTCGCCCTTTGTTCACTGAAAAAATGAGTCGGTTAGAAGAAGAAGAACGAAAATACGCTTTTCAGGTAGAAAAAGGTGTAAATAAGATTGAGATTAAACGGGCAATTGAAGGAAAATTTGACGTTGAGGTGGAAAAAGTTGCAACCATGAATCGCGCGGGAAAAGAGAAGAATATGACCGTCCGAAGTGGTGGGAAAACAATTCGTACTCAAGGCTTTAGGTCCAGTTGGAAAAAAGCAGTTGTCACATTAAAAGAAGGTGATGTTATTGATTTACTCAGAGGGGATACGGCAGAATAATGGGTGTTAGAAGTTTAAAGCCAACCACGCCGGGGACTCGATTCGCTACACGATCGGATTTTTCTGAAATAACCAAAAGTACTCCTGAAAAAAGTTTAACGACAGATTTAAGAAAAAATGGTGGCCGAAACAACATGGGAAGAATCACCGTGCGTCACCGCGGTGGTGGTCATCGCCGTCGTTACCGTATTATTGATTTTAAACGGAATAAATTTGATATCCCTGCAAAAGTAGCTGCGATTGAATATGATCCAAATCGATCAGCCAATATTGCCCTGTTGTTCTATGCGGATGGAGAAAAGCGATATATATTGGCACCGTTCGGAATTAAAGTGGGCGATGATATTATATCTGGAGAAAATGCACCCCTTAGACTTGGGAATGCTTTACCAGTAAGTAAAGTTGCAACAGGTATGTTTGTTCATAATGTTGAATTGGTTTCTGGTCGTGGTGGCCAAATGGTAAGAAGTGCCGGGGCCGGTGCGCAAGTGTTGGCACATGACGGTGGTTTTACTTCACTGAAATTACCTTCGGGCGAAATTCGTCAAGTTCGTCAGAATTGTTTTGCAACGGTTGGTGAAGTTGGTAATAAGTCTCACGAGCAAATTGTTTCAGGAAAAGCTGGGCGCAGCCGATGGTTGGGTAAGCGTCCAACTGTTCGGGGAGTTGTGATGAACCCGGTTGATCACCCTCATGGTGGTGGCGAAGGAAAAACTTCGGGTGGTCGTCACCCTGTTTCTCCATGGGGTCAGCCTACTAAAGGTTATAAAACTCGGAAAAAGAATAAAAAATCGAATGAATATATTGTGAAAAGGAGAAAATAGGATGGCCCGTTCACTGAAAAAAGGACCATTTGTCGACATCAAGCTTGAAAAAAAGGTTGAAAAAATGAATGAAGGTGGGAAGAAGACTGTTATTAAAACATGGTCTCGCCGCTCAATGATTACACCTGATTTTGTCGGCCACACATTTGCTGTTCATAATGGTAATAAATTTATTCCTGTTTTCGTTTATGAAAATATGGTTGGGCATAAGCTTGGAGAATTTGCTCCTACTCGTACGTTTAGACTGCATTCTGGTGATAGGAAATAATGGCAATGAAAGCTAAAGCAATTACAAGACATATCCGGCAATCTCCTCGAAAAATTCGAGTCGTGCTCAATGAAGTTCGTGGTCGAGAAGTTGAAGATGCATTGAATTTTCTTCATTTTTCCAAAGCCAAAGCGGCGACGCAGATTGAAAAGACTGTTCGTTCTGCTGTTGCAAATTTGATGAATATCGATTCTGAATCTGAGGTAAATACAGCAGAGTTGCATATTAAAGAATGCTATGCTGATGGCGGTCCACATATGAAGAGATTCCGCGCAGCCTCAATGGGAAGAATTTCCAAATTAAATAAACCTACAAGCCATTTAACTATCGTCGTGTCTGACGAAAAAAATTAAGGAGGACGGGTTGGGTCAAAAAACACATCCAGTCGGTTTTAGATTGCAAGTAAACAAAAACTGGCGATCAACATGGTTTGCAGGTAATTCTTTCGCGGCTGGACTTGAAGAAGACGTTCGTATTCGTAAATATATTAAAGCAAGATTGCCTAATGCAGGAATTTCAAGAGTTGAGATTAGCCGTACCACAAAAACAGTGGCAGTGACAATTCATACTGCTCGTCCTGGAATCGTAATCGGAAAAGGTGGAGAAGAGGTTAATCGACTAAAAGATGAAATTCGTCAGTTAACGGAACGTAATGTTCAAGTGAATATATCTGAAGTAAAAAGGCCTGAATTAGATGCAGCACTTGTGGGTTCAAATATAGCGCATCAATTAACAAAAAAAGTTTCTTATCGTCGGGTGGTGAATAAAGTGATCCAGTCTACAATGCGAATGGGTGCAGAGGGAATTCGTATCAATGTTGCTGGTCGCCTCGGCGGTGCTGAAATAGCCAGAAGTGAAAAATTTTCTCAAGGGCGTGTACCATTGCATACGTTAAGAGCGGATATTGACTATGTATTGACGGAAGCTCACACGCAATATGGAATTATTGGAATCAAAGTTTGGATTTGCAACGGCGAATCGTCCAGGAAATAAATTATGTTAGAACCTAAAAAAACCAAATTTCGTAGACACCATCGTGGTAATCGTAGGGGGATGGCCAAAGGCGGAGATTATGTTGCATTTGGTAGCTATGGTTTGAAAGCCGTCGAAGCCGGCTGGATCACAAGTCGTCAAATTGAAGCATGCCGTGTATCGATTACACGTGTTGTTCGGAAGGTTGGAAAAATGTGGATTCGTATTTTTCCAGATAAGCCTATCACAAAGAAACCCGCTGAAACGCGAATGGGAAAAGGTAAAGGTACGCCGGAATATTGGGTGGCAGTTGTGAAACCAGGTCGAATATTATTTGAGGTTGAAGGTGTAGATAGGGAAGGGGCTGAACAGGCATTCCACAATGCATCTCATAAATTGCCAATAAAAACAAAAATTGTTGGTAGGCGAGAAATATAATGAAAAAACAAGAATTAAAAGATTTATCTATGGCTGATATCGATACCAAGCTTCACGATAATCTGGAAGATTTACAAAATTTACGTTTCCAAAAAGCTTTACAGCAACTGGAGAATCCAATTCGTATTTCACATTTGAAAAAGTCAATAGCTCAATTGAAAACGGTTAAAAACGAATTTGATCTCGGCCTACGTGGCGGAAAGGATAAGGATTAATCGTGGCTGAACGAAAACGACAAACGTTAGTGGGGGAAGTTGTCAGCGACAAAATGGATAAAACTGTCGTTGTCCAGGTTATGCGAAAAATCCCTCATCCTGTTTATCAAAAATATGTAAAAAGATTTAAAAAACATTTTGCCCATGTAGAGGCAGTTAAACCAAAAGTGGGCGACATTGTAGAGATTAGTTCAATGCGTCCAATGAGTAAAAGAAAGCGTTGGCGGGTAAAAGAAATTATTCGTGAATCTGTTAATATTGGGTAATTGAAGTGATTCAACAAGAAACAAGACTAAAAGTAGCTGACAATTCTGGTGCAAGAGAAGTATTATGCTTCAAAGTATTGGGGGGTAGTCGACGTCGATATGCGACCGTAGGTGATATTGTAGTGGTAACCGTCAAACAAGCTATTCCAGGAGGAATAGTTAAAAAAGGTGATATCTCTCGAGCAGTTGTCGTTAGAACCACCAAGGAAGTTAGACGCTCCGATGGATCTTATATACGATTTGACGATAATGCAGCCGTATTGCTTACAGCTGCCGGTGAACCTCGAGGGACACGAGTATTGGGACCTGTCGCTCGCGAACTTCGTGAGAGTGGTTATATGAAAATTGTGTCCATGGCGCCGGAGGTTCTGTAATGAATATTAAAAAAGGTATGGCCGTTCGTGTCATTAGTGGAAATAGTCGCGGAGAAGAAGGCAAAGTGCTTCATGTGTTTCCGAAAAAAGATCGGATTATTATTGAAGGTGTAAACCTAATTAAGCGTCATACACGTCCTTCTCAAGATAATCCGCAAGGTGGAATTGTTGAAAGGGAGGGTGCCTTGCATGTTTCTAATGTAATGGTTGTCCATGGTGGTAAGCCCACCCGGGTAGGATTCAAAAAATTAGACGATGGTACTAAGATTAGAGTGTCAAAACGAACTGGCGAAGAGATTGGTTAAGAAATTATGGCTGATAAAAAAAATACAAAACAAATTCCGAATTTACGTCAGAAATATAATGAAATGGTTGTAACTGGAATGATGGAACAGTTCAATTATAAAAATGTGATGGAAGTACCAAAGGTGAGTCATATCGCTATCAATATGGGAATAGGTGATGCTAAAGATAACCCAAAAAAATTAGAAAGTGCCGTTCAAGAATTGACGCTCATTTCTTGTCAAAAACCTGTCGTTACCAAATCACGCAAGGATATTTCTAATTTTAAGATAAGAAAAGGGTTTCCCGTAGGATGTAAGGTTACACTGCGTGGTAACCGTATGTATGATTTTATGGAACGGTTAATCAGTATTGCGTTACCTAGAACGCGCGATTTCCGAGGGTTATCATTTAAGTCCTTTGACGGTGGAGGTAACTATTCATTTGGAGTGAAAGAGCAAATTATTTTCACCGAAATTAATTATGATAAAATTGATAGTATTCGAGGTATGGATATTTCATTTATAACCACGGCTGCTACCGATGAAGAATCATATCATCTACTTAAATTAATGGGGCTTCCCTTACGGGATAAACCGGTGAAACAAGAAGAAATAAATGAGGCCGCTTAATGGCAAGAAAATCATTAATAATTAAGGCAAAGAGAACGCCAAAATTTAGCACTCGAGGTTATAACCGTTGTTTTAACTGCGGACGACCTGACGGGTACTTGAGAAAATTTGGACTATGCCGTATCTGTTTTAGAGAAATGGCGCTAAAAGGTGAAATTCCTGGTGTCACAAAAGCAAGTTGGTAGGAGAATAATAATATGGCAATGACTGATCCGATTGCAGATATGCTTACGCGTATTCGAAATGCGATGGCTGTGGACAAACGATTCGTAGATATTCCTTCCTCTAATTTGAAGAAACGGATTGCATTTGTTTTAAAAGAAGAAAAATATATTGAAGATTTTATGTTTGTGAGTAATGGTGTTAAATCTTCGATTCGAGTATTTTTAAAATATGATCATCAAGGGAAAGCTGTTATTACATGTATCGAACGGGTGAGCACACCTGGGCGAAGATTGTATGTCGGTCGTAATGATATCCCTAGAGTATTGGATGGGTTAGGAATCTCAATCCTCTCCACATCACGAGGTGTTATTTCAAATAAAGCTGCGAAACGACTTGGCGTTGGTGGCGAAATATTATGCAACGTTTGGTAAAATAATATGTCAAGAGTTGGTAGAAAAATTATAGAAATACCTAAAGATGTCACAGTCAATGTGAATGTCGGTACGATTGGTATTAAAGGTCCAAAAGGGAATTTGAATATATCGGTTCACAGCGATATGTCAATCGAGCAAAATAATGACTCGATTGTTGTCAGTCGCCCGTCTGATTCAAGATCCCATCGGTCTCTTCATGGGACAACACGCCAATTAATCGCCAATGGAATTCAAGGCGTTTTTGAAGGGTATTCAAAAGAATTAGAAATTAGGGGTGTGGGTTATCAAGCTATGATGGAAGGAAAATTCCTCCTTTTAAAGCTTGGATATTCACATGACATTTATTTTGAACCCCCAAAAGGGATTGAGATTAAAACAAATAAAACAGAAGTCACAATCTCGGGTATCAATAAGCAATTGGTCGGTGAAGTGGCAGCAAAAATTAGATCTTTTCGTAAGCCTGAACCTTATAAAGGTAAAGGAATACGTTATAAAGATGAATATGTTAGATCGAAACAAGGTAAAACAGTTGGCGGTGGTGTAGAATGAAGAAATTATCAGCTACAGATTTGCGTAATCAACGTAGGCGTAACCGAAGTAAAAGGGATAATTATGGTCATCCAGAGAGACCTCGCCTGGTTGTTTATCGTTCAAACAAACATATCAGCGCTCAAGTCATTGACGATTTGAAAGGAAAAACACTTGCATCGGCATCTTCATCAGATAAAAATATCGAGAAAGAAGTCGCCAAAGCAAAATCTAAGAAAGCAGTCAGTACTATTGTGGGTAAAGCGATAGGTGAGCTTGCGCTTAAAAACAAAGTGACTCAAGTCGTATTTGATAGAAATGGATATCCTTATCAAGGTCGTGTTAAAGCTATTGCAGATGCTGCAAGAGAAGCCGGCCTTAAATTTTAAAGAATAGAGTACTATGATTAATCCTGCAGAATTAGATCTTAAAGAAGAAGAAGTTATTCGCATATCTCGTGTATCAAAAGTGACTTCCCGTGGAAGAAATTTTCGTTTTGGCGCTTTGGTGGTCGTGGGAGATGGTAAAGGGCATGTTGGTATCGGGCAAGGGAAAGCCGGTGAAGTCATGTCCGCAATCAACAAAGCGAAAGAGAATGCAAAACAAAACATTGTGAGAATCCCGGTAATAAATGGCACGATCCCTCACAAAATTATATCTCGATATGGTTCGAGCAAGGTAATGTTGAAACCAGCAGCACCTGGTACAGGTATTATTGCAGGCGCAGCCGTCCGATCTGTCATGGAACAGGTTGGAATACACAATATTTTAACCAAGCGGTTTGGATCAAACAATCCTACGAACTTGACCAAAGCAACAATGCAGGCATTAATGGACTTACAAGATGCTGTATCAGTCGCAAATAAACGAGGTATCACGATTAAGGAAGTGTTTAATTAATCATGGCCAAAGAAAAAATATTAAAAATTACTCAAATCAAAAGTTCGATTGGGTATAAGAAAAAAGCAAAAGCGACCTTAAAAGCGCTTGGCTTACGAAAGATGCATCAAACCGTTAAGCAAGCTGATTCTCCAGCTCTTCGCGGAATGATTAATCGTGTTAATTATCTTGTAAAGGTTGAGGATTAGATATGAAACTTGGAGCATTAAAACCCTCAATAGGTGCGACTCATAGTAAAAAACGAGTTGGTCGTGGGCAAGGATCCGGCTGGGGGAAAGATGCTGGACGCGGCGAAAATGGATACCATTCCCGTTCGGGATCAAAACATCGCCCATGGTTTGAAGGCGGGCAGATGCCTTTATATCGTCGGCTTCCTAAACGGGGATTTTCTAATTATATTTTCAAAAAAGAATTTCAATTGGTTAATTTAGCCGATATAGAAAAATTGAACGTGGATACAGTCGATCCAAACGTATTAGTAGAGAATGGACTGGTAAAGTATGCCTTGAGACCCATTAAAATATTAGGTGATGGTGATTTCACGAAGAAAATGAATGTTTCTGCGAATGCATTTAGTGCATCCGCAAAAGAAAAAATTGAAAAAGCGGGTGGATCGGTAATAGAGCAGTGATCGATAAATTTAAAAACATATTTGCCATACCTGAACTGCGTAGACGGATCATATTTACATTGGGAATTATGGTCGCCGTACGTCTCGGCGCACATATTCCTATTCCTGGAATTAATGGCGACGTTTTAGCAGCTGCATTTGAAGGATTACAAAATACCCTTTTTGGATTATATAATCTATTTGCTGGAGGTGCATTTGAAAAGGCAACGCTATTCGCCCTTGGTATTATGCCCTATATTTCTGCTTCGATTATTATTCAGCTCATGAGCACGGTTGTTCCTTATTTTCAGCGCCTCCAAAAAGAAGGTGAAGCAGGACGAAAAAAAATAACTCAAGTTACTCGCTATTTAACAGTGTTGATTTCTGCCATGCAAGCTTATGGGATTGTTGCGGTATTTCTTCCATCCATGTCTGCCGGTGGACAGTCGGTAGTCATTAATCCAGGGGTTGGTTTTATATTCACGGGAATGGTGAGTTTAATCACGGGTACGATATTACTTATGTGGCTGGGCGAACGGATCACAGAACGTGGAATTGGTAATGGAATTTCATTAATTATTATGATCGGAATTGTCTCTAGAGTTCCTAATGTTATTGTGAGTGAAATTACATTAATCAGCGAGGGTGTAAGAGGGATTCTGAGTGAAATTATTTTATTGGGTATTATGTTTGCTGTCATCGCTTTTGTTGTTCTTTTGACACAAGGTACGCGCAAGATTCCGGTATCCTATGCTAAGCGAGTTGTGGGGCGAAAAGTATATGGTGGTCAATCTACCCATATTCCCCTCAAAGTTAATACGGCTGGTGTAATGCCAATTATTTTTGCACAATCAATCATGTTTATTCCAAGTACTATCGCCACATTTTTTAGTGAGAATGAATTCATGCAGGGTGTTCTAAGATGGTTTTCATTTGACCACCCATTCTACTGGTTTGTCTTTGGCATGATGATTGTATTTTTCACATATTTTTACACTGCAATTGCTTTTGATCCAAATCAGGTATCTCAGCAGATGAAACAGCATGGCGGTTTTATACCGGGTATTAGGCCTGGGAAAAAAACAGCAGAATATATTGACAATATTTTATCACGTGTCACTTTACCCGGTTCATTCGCCCTAGCATTAGTGGCCATATTCCCGTATATACTGATGCAAGCTATGGATGTGAGTTATGATTTAGCCTCATTTTTTGGTGGTACAAGTTTATTAATTATTGTGGGTGTAGCTTTAGATACATTACAACAAATTGAGTCTCATCTCATGAGTCGTCATTATGATGGATTTTTAAGTAAAGGTAAAATCCGTGGACGGAGGCGAATGTAAATGGTTCATATTCGTACCCAGCGTGAGATTGATCTAATTACGGCCAGTTGCCAGATTGTTGCAGATACTTTGGAATTGATCAGTGAAGATATTAAACCAGGTGCAACTCTTATTGATATTGACTTAAAAGCCGAAAACTATATTCGATCTCAAGGTGCGCGGCCTGCATTTAAAGGTTATATGGGATTCCCTGCTACGTTATGTGTTTCAGTAAATGATGAAGTTGTACATGGTATTCCCAATAACCGAATTCTGGAAGATGGTCAGATTGTGGGAATTGATTGTGGTGCAGAAAAAGAAGGCTATTACGGAGACCATGCTAGAACTTTTGCTGTTGGTAATATTTCAGATGATAAACGAAAATTAATGGAAATTACTCAAGAATCATTGAAAAAAGGAATCGCAGCCGCCATTCCGGATAATTATGTATCTGATATTGGTCATGCAATTCAATCTTACGTGGAAGGCTTTGGGTATTCTGTCGTTAGAGAACTGGTCGGGCACGGTATTGGTGCCAATCTTCATGAAGATCCCCAGATTCCCAATTACGGTAAGCCGAAGCAAGGGTATATGTTACGGGAGGGAATGTGTATTGCCATTGAGCCGATGATTAATCAGGGTGTCAAAGAAATAAAAACAGATTCCGATGGATGGACCGTTCGCACAGTTGATGGTGCAGATTCTGCTCATTTTGAGCATACCGTTGCTATTACCAACGATGGTCCAATTATTTTAAGCCAAAGGTCGCATAATAATGGCTAAAGAGCAAAGTATCCAGGTTGAAGGGATTATTAAAGAAACACTCCCCAATGCAATGTTCCGCGTAGAAGTTGAAATTGGTGATAGCACCCATGAAGTTTTGGCACATGTTAGTGGTAAAATGCGCATGCATTTCATTAAAATATTGCCGGGAGATGTGGTCAAATTAGAAATTTCGCCCTATGATTTATCTCGGGGTCGAATCACTTATAGAAATAAGTAGGAAGTCATGAAAGTTAGATCTTCAGTAAAAAAGATTTGTGATAAATGTAAAATTATCCGCCGAAAAGGTGTGGTATTGGTCATTTGTCCAAACCCAAAACACAAACAAAGACAAGGATAGGAGTATTTTGTGGCGCGTATAGCAGGTATAGATATTCCCCGTGATAAAAAAGTTCCTTATTCCCTATGTTATATCCATGGAATTGGGTTAACACTGGCCAATGAAATTTGCGATCATGCAAAAATTAATAAGGATACGAGGGTAAAAGATATGTCAGATAGTGAAGTGGCTTCCGTTCGTGATGCTATTTCGACCCTAGAAATTAAAGTGGAAGGTGAGCAGCGTACTTATGTTTCCATGAATATCAAACGTAAAAGAGATATTGGTTGTTATCAAGGATTGAGGCATCGTCGTGGATTACCGGTGAATGGGCAGCGAACCAAAACGAATTCAAGAACTCGAAAAGGTAAACGTCGAACCATCGGACTTGGAAGGAAAGAGGCATAACAATGGCTAAACCAATCAAAGAAATAAAAAAGAAACGCAAAAAAAGAGCTGTTGATGCTGCTGGCATAGCACATATTAAAGCGACATTTAACAATACCCATATTACGTTGACTGATAAATTTGGTAATGTAGTGGCTTGGTCCACAGCCGGAACAAGTGGATTTAAAGGTTCTAGAAAAAGTACTGCTTTTGCGGCCACAATGGCTGCGGAAAAAGTAGGGAATGAAGCTGTTGCAATGGGCATGAAAACAATTGAAGTAAAAATTAAGGGGCCGGGATCCGGCCGTGAATCAGCCATGAGAGCATTGGCGGTTGCAGGATTAGAAATTACCTCTATTCGTGATGTGACGCCCTTACCCCATAATGGTTGTCGTCCACCCAAAAGAAGACGTGTTTAACAAGAGAGTTTAATGGCAAAATCAAGTGTACCTAAAGGCAAGCTGGTTCGGAAATTCGGGGAAAATATTTTCGGAAACCCGAAATATGACAGCTTATTAAATAAAAAACCATATACCCCTGGACAACATGGGCCTACCCGTCGCCGGCGTTTATCTAACTATGGCGTTCAATTAAGGGAAAAACAAAAAATCAAAGCCATGTATGGCGTATTGGAACGCCAATTCAGAAATTATTTCCACAAAGCGGAAAAAATGAATGGTGAAACAGGCACAAACCTATTGCAATTGCTTGAATGCAGGTTAGATAATGTAGTCTATCGACTTGGGCTAGCTTCAACAAGATCCCAAGCACGGCAATTGGTTAGCCATGCGCACTTTTTATTGAATAATAGAAAATGCAATTATCCATCAGCTACCGTAAAACCAGGTGATGTAATTCAAGTGCGGGCTCGTTCTAAAAAAATGGAAATCATTACCGAAGCAATGAAACGAATAAAAGGTGACATTGCTTTACCTTGGTTAGAACTTGACAAAGCAAAAATGACGGGTTCATTTTTAGCCGTTCCAGAACGGGACGAGATGGCTCTTACGGTTAATGAACAATTAGTAGTAGAACTTTACTCAAAGTAAATAAAAGGTATTTAAGTATTATGGCAAAAGAATACGATTTAAAAATCAAAACTGATAAAAATTCGCTCACAGAAACATACGGTAAATTTATCATTCAGCCTCTGGAAAGAGGATATGCAGTAACAGTTGGGAATGCGCTCAGACGTGTGTTGTTGACAAGCATCCCAGGTGCGGCTATAACGAATGTGAAGGTAGAGGACGTATTACACGAATTCTCAACAATCACTGGTGTAAAAGATGATATGACAGATATTATTCAAAACCTGAAAGGTGTTCGATTCAAATTATCAGACTCCGATGTAGATAATGTAAAAATATCTCTAAAGGGTAAACGTGTATTTACTGCAAAGGATATTCAGGATGCAACTGATCAGTTTGAAGTATTAAACCTTGATCATTATATTACTGAAATCAATACGAAAGGATCTCTAAATATAGAGATTCGTATTGGGGTAGGTAAAGGGTATATTTCTTCGGAAGAAAATGATTTGCCGAATGCACCGATTGGTACATTGGCGATTGACAGTATTTTTAACCCGGTGACAAAAGTAACTTACAATGTACAACCTGTGCCCGGTGCGAAAGAGCCCATTGAAATACTCAGTATTGAAGTGGAAACAGATGGTTCAATCACGCCACAGGATGCAATTAGTTATTCAGCCAGTGTTCTAATGGATCATCTTCGCTTGGTTGAAGCGATTGCAAAACCAGAAGTACTTGAGGTCACAGAACAAATTAGTGAAGAAGTAATTAAAATCCGCAATCTACTGAACTTAACTATTGATGAAATGGAACTATCAGTTCGAAGTCATAATTGTCTTCAAGCAGCTGGAATTAAATTCATATATGAGTTGGTGAGTAAAGAAGAAAGTGCCATGTTGAAATACAAAAATTTTGGCCGTAAATCACTAACAGAACTGGTTGAAAAACTAGACGAAATGGGCATTAGTTTCGGTATGGACGTAGATAAATATTTAAAATTGGAAGTTTAGTCATACAATGAGGCACCAGAAAAAAGGGCGAAAACTTGGCGTTAACCCTTCCCATCGGAAGGCAATGCTTAGAAATTTAGCTGCAAACCTAATCGAACATAAACGGATTAAGACTACGGATTCACGTGCGAAAGCATTGCGTACTTTTATTGAACCATTAATTACGAAGGCGAAAAAAGGTGATTTGAATTCTATTCGTCAAGTTGAGAAAAAATTGTCGAAGAAAAACGTCGTGCATACTTTGGTGCATGATATTGCACCGGTATATGCAGAGCGAAATGGTGGGTATACACGTATTATTAAACTTGGGTTCCGTGATAATGATCGTGCATCTGTTTCACTCATTGAACTGGTTGATTACGATAGTGTCGACTCCGCAGAAGTGGTTAAAGCTTCTGAATAGTGATATTGGCTAAAACGATTAAAATATTCCATAGAAGGGCAGCGGTTTCCGTTGCCCTTCTTTTTTCTATAAGCTTGGCTTCCACTTTAGGGCGAGGTGAATTTGAAGATCGATACCTTTGGGTCGTTCGGAACACAATGACCAACCCAGTCAGTATCGACCAAATGATTCAGTTTGCTACACTGAATCGAATTAACCATATTTTTGTTCAAGTCCGAGGGCGAGGTGATGCGTATTATCAATCAAAAATCGTGTCTAGGTCCCATCTTATTCAGGATGAAATATTTGACCCTCTGGCATATTTAATTCCAAGAGCAAAAGAAAAAGGAATAAAGGTCCATGCATGGGTGAATACATATTTACTTTGGTCATCCCGAGTTAAACCAGTTCAAAAAAACCATTTATTATATATAAATCCGGAGTGGATAGATCAGAAAAAAAGAGATGACTTCAATATTAATCGGGAATTAAAAAAACTCAATGGCGGTAAAAATGGGAATGAAGGGTTTTATTTGTCTCCGAATCATCCCAGAGTTAATTCATATTTAATTTCTGTATTTAAAGAATTAATTGAAAATTATGAATTAGATGGTCTTCATTTAGATTATGTCCGATTCCACGATTCAGACTATGGGCAGAACCCCGGTGCAATAGCACAATACCGTAAAGAGAATGGGCTAAAGGCGATTCAATTATCTACAGTTGCCAAGGATCCCATGATTGATGTTAACGCAGGTGGATGGAGTGATTCTCGGAGAAAAGCAGTTACTGAATTGGTGCGCGATACCAAAAGTCTCATTGATGTTATTCGCCCCAAAATGGTATTATCTGCAGCGGTGAAACCGAATCTCTACCAAGCTAGGGAGCGTTATTATCAAGAATGGGATGTCTGGTTAGCAGCGGGTTATTTGGATAAGGCAGTTGTGATGAACTATACAAAAAATTTAAAAGATTTCGCTGCCAATATTGATATTATGTATGATAATCTTCCCAAAAAGTATCGGGAGAAAATTGTTATGGGAATTGCCACATACAATCAATCGGCGAGACAGGTGGTAGATAAAGTAAAATATACCCGCGTTACACGATTTAAAGGCATATCATTCTTTTCTTATAATGTGATGGTTCAGAACCCCCGATACTTTAAGTCAATAAAAAAGGTGTTGTACCCACGGGGATAGAAAATTGATCTTTCATTGAAATTAAACGGCAGATTCTTCATACTTCAAAAGCCGTTTATAATATTTATAGTCAAAACTATTGTCGGTTTTGGCCAATCGATTTTTAGTGATACGAGCGTTAATGAAAGTTTAATTTTTAAATATATATAACAAAGACGATTGTATTGTAAGGTTATGGAGTATGTCAGGCATTGCTTAAATTTCTCACATTAATTTTATGCAAGAAAAGGATTAAATGCATGGCAAAGCGAATTATTACTGCACCACGAGGAACGAATCTCACCTGTAAAAATTGGCAAATCGAAGCACCATTTCGAATGATTCAAAATAACTTAGATCCGGACGTAGCAGAAAATCCAGATGAATTGGTAGTTTATGGAGGAAAGGGAAAAGCCGCTCGAAATTGGGAATGTTATGAAGCGATTCTCAATACGCTGAAACGGATGGAGCCGGCCGAAACTTTATTGGTTCAATCAGGAAAACCAGTAGGTGTATTCAAAACACATACCTGGTCGCCTCGCGTACTCATCGCCAACTCGAACCTTGTGCCTGAGTGGGCCACATGGGAACATTTTAATGAATTGGATAAACAAGGTCTTATGATGTTTGGTCAAATGACTGCCGGCTCTTGGATCTATATTGGTACGCAAGGCATTCTACAGGGCACTTACGAGACCTTTGCCGCGGCAGCAAAACAGCATTATAATTCTGATTTAACTGGTAAACTGGTAGTGACTGCAGGTCTTGGCGGTATGGGAGGTGCTCAGCCATTGTCTGTTACCATGAATAATGGTGTGTGCATTTGTATTGAAATTGATCCATTTCGAATTCAGCGTCGTTTAGAGACTAAATATCTTAATGTGGCCTCTAATTCCTTGAATGATGCCCTTTCTTTGGCCCGTGACGCCCAGAAAAAGAAAGAGTCATTATCTATTGGTCTTCAAGGTAATGCGGCGGATATTGTACCTCAAATGGCCAATTTAGGAATTGTTCCGGATATGATTACGGATCAAACGTCTGCCCATGATGAATTGGATGGGTATGTTCCCAATGGTATGACTTTTGAAGCGGCGCTTAAATTGCGAAAAACCGATCCTGACAAATATATAAAAGAAAGTTACCGTGCTATGGGGGAGCATTGTCAGGGCATATTGGATTTGAAAGCACAGGGAGCCATTGCATTTGATTATGGAAATAACCTTCGAGGCCAAGCCAAAAAAGCAGGCGTAGAAAATGCTTTTGATTTCCCGGGGTTTGTGCCTGCCTATATCCGAAATTTATTTTGTGAAGGTAAGGGGCCTTTTCGATGGGTAGCCTTGTCCGGTGATCCAGAAGATATTTATAAGACCGATGCAAAGTTATTGGAATTATTTCCAGAAGATGAAACACTCTCCCGTTGGATTCAACTGGCGAAAGAACAAGTACAGTTTCAAGGCTTGCCATCGCGCATTTGTTGGCTGGACTATACCCAGAGAGCCAAATTTGGTGTGGCACTGAATCAGATGGTGGCCAGCGGCGAACTATCGGCACCTATTGTAATTGGCAGAGATCATTTAGATTGTGGTTCAGTGGCATCACCTTATCGAGAAACGGAATCTATGAAAGATGGTTCTGATGCAGTGGCGGATTGGCCCTTGCTCAATGCACTCACCAGTACTGCCAGTGGGACAACCTGGGTGTCTATACATCACGGTGGTGGTGTGGGAATGGGATTAGCCATCCATGCGGGTCAAGTTATTTGTGTGGATGGAACACCTGAAATGGAAAAACGGGTCAAATCTGTTCTCACCAATGATCCCGGAATGGGAATCATACGCCATGCCGATGCGGGGTATGAAGATGCAATTCAAAATGCAAAAGATTGGGATGTAGATATTCCTATGATGGAAAAAGGAGATAAATGAATGGGTAATCAACAACCCAATATCAATAATCCAAAATCAACAATCTTAACAAACATCGGTTGTTTGGTGACCGCCAATGCTGACGGTGTAGAATCTCTTGAGAATACGTCTATTCTAATTGAAAATGGTCATATTTCAGCAATCGGAAAGGGAGAATCGGATAACACAATTGATTGTGGCGGAAAAATGGTTACATGCGGTTTTGTGGATTCTCATACCCATCCTGTATTTTTAAATAATCGACATGAAGAATATGCCATGCGTTTGGACGGTGCTTCTTACGAGGAAATTGCTGCGATGGGTGGCGGTATTGTTTCCAGTGTGAAAGGTGTACGAAATGCGTCTGAGGATGAATTAATCGATAAGGTCTCTCAACGAATGGATCGAATTATTGCGAGTGGCACAACGACCATTGAAGCAAAGTCTGGGTATGGTCTTGACCTAGAATCAGAATTAAAATCTTTATCTGTTATAAACAAAGTTCATGAAACTCATACAATAGATTTGATCCCTACATTTATGGGGGGGCACGCCTTTCCACCGGAATTTGCTAATGATCATGATGGTTTTGTAGATTTCATTTGTGAAGAAATTCTTCCTGCCGTTTCGGCGCAGGGCATTGCTGTATTTAATGATGTTTTTTGCGAAAATGGTTATTTCACAGTTGCACAATCTCGGCGCATTTTAGAAGCAGGAAAAAAATACGGATTAAAACCGCGTCTCCATGCAGATGAATTTTCAGATTCCGGTGCAGCGGAATTGGCAGGGGAAGTAGGTGCAATTTCGGCAGATCACCTTATGGCTGTTAGCGCAGACGGTATTAAGGCTTTAGTGGAGAATAATGTGATTGCTACCTTGCTTCCTGGGACTACGTTTTTCCTCGGAAAATCCACCTATGCACCGGCGAGAGAACTTATCAATTCAGGGATTACCCTCTCGCTTGCGACTGATTTTAATCCAGGGAGTTGTCATATTCAATCCATGCCATTTATCATGACGTTGGCTTGTATGCATTTGAGGATGACTATCGAAGAAGCTTTTCAAGCTGCAACATTTCATGGTGCATTGGCACTTGAATTAGAGGAGAAAATTGGGTCGATTGAGGTGGGAAAATCTGCTGACTTGATTGTTTGGGATATAAGTAGTTTGCTGGATATACCATATTATGTCTCAAATCACCCAATTCGATATGTCATGAAGAATGGGGAAGTTGTATTTAAGACTTGACTCAAGAACACTCCGTCCTGTAGACTCGCGCTTGTTAAACGTTAAGAAATGGTAAATAAATGACCACAAAAAGAATTTTATCGCTATTCATAGTCTTAGTAATGGGTTCGCAAGTTGCTTTTGCAAACTATGCATTTTATCGTAAAATAACCAGTACATGTAAGTTTTATCGTGTGACTGTTGACGAAAAGAAAATGTCCCTTACGAAGAATACAGACGGTACATATAGCTTTTCGATTGAAATGGAAAGCCTCCGAAATAATTTTGAAATGGTCATGTTGGTTGGATTTATTGCCGTTGGGCAGGCCATGAACCATCAAGAAAAAATTGCTAAGAAAAAACCCGGATTCACAGCCATTGTTCCGGAGGATACAGACGTAACGGTAACCATTCCGGTATCCAGGCAAAATACAATTATCACGGCTAAGGCAACTGCAGGTCAAATTCGTCAATTGACGAAGGGTAAAATCGACTCAGCAGGTTTTATGCGTCTGATAAAAAATTCAATTCAAACACTGTAACAAGGAGGAAGAATGTTAGATCCTACCAGTTGGGGCGGCATGTTCGCACAATACGGTCGTTCTTTATTATGGGCGATCACGGCGGCTATCGGTTTCGGCCTGGGCGTTGGTATTTCATTGAAAGTTTTCGATTGGCTTTCAACTGATATTGATGAATGGGAAGAAATTAAAAAAGGAAACATGGGTGTTTCCATGATTTTTACCGCACTTATCGTCATGGTTGGTTTAATCGTTTATAAAGTTATTTAAACGAAACCGACATTTCTATAAAAAAAACCCATCTCGATTATCGGGATGGGTTTTTTTATTTATAATAGACGCTTTAATACTTATAATTTTACCCATAATTCATCCAAAAGAAATAGGCTACAAATGCACCGGCTATCGTATTGATGAAATTAACCATATCGTTTCCAATCCACTTTGATCCAAATATCAGCTTTGTTTTATGATCGCAATGGTATCGATCCTCAGTTTGGCTGCCACATTGGCGGCATTTGAATTGTGCTTGGATAAAACGCCCTAATATTGAATCAACTAATGATCCGGTAAGCCCAGCGATTGTGATGGGGAGCAGCAGGTCGTTTAAATGCAATATTTCTTCACCCAGAATTCCGATAATCAACGCTCCCATAGCCGATCCAAAAATACCAAGAAATGTGACACCCCCAGAAACACCTCGTGCCACGATTTTTTTCGATAGAACAAGTCTGGGTTGATTTTTTGAATAAAATCCAATTTCGGTTGCCCATGTATCCGCTGTGGCGGCACCGATAGCCCCAAGATATAAAACGATGGCTGGTGGAAAATTGGTGAAAAAATAAATGATAGCAAAAATGGTGCCGACTCCTCCGTTAGCCAGTATTTGGAGTATATTCCGATGAGAATAGGGTTTGTGGTGAAGGTGAGATAAAACGGAGGCCGAAATAAAGAAAAATACGAGGGGAATAATCCAGGGCCAGCCACCAGAACCAAAAATAATAATTCCCATTAAGAATCCGCTAATCGCACCGCTTGTGGATAAAGATTTTTGTTTCCATGCCAAGGAAAAGATACCGATTGAAATGACAGTCCATACCAAGAGTTGGGGCAGAGTTCCATGGGTATAGTTAATCAGAAAAATCTCGTAGGACAAAAAAGTAATAAGTGGCGTCGATAGGTTGTCTGAACCGCGAAAACTGATTGATTCGGCTAATGTAGCAGAAAATGCGGTAAAAATACTTAGCCCAATTAAAACAGATAGTGGCATTAAAAAAGCAGCATTATAGACTCTGGCAAGAATATCCGTTCCTATCATGATAATTAGGATTGTAGTTCCAAACATTGCTAAAGATCCTCGGCGAGATTTTTTATCTCGCCAGGGAATAAAAGTAGTTCGACCATTTTTCCCAATAAATGCTGCAATTGGGTCAGCAATTGCCAAGACAAATATGGCTAAAATAAAAGAGACTGGTTTATCCCACCATAAATAGGACATAATTAAGACGGAAAGAGGAAAATACACAGTGCCATAGCTTTTACGTTCAGTTGCGTGCATACTTTTTACTTTACCCGACATTAATAAAATCATATTAATGACTATAAATAAGATAGATAGAGTTATTAGTTGAACATTAGCTTTAAATATAAATGGACCGGATGCTACGATAAGACCAATAAATATATGGATAAATTGTCGTGTGGATTCAGGCGCCCATTTCATATAATGTCGGATGAATTCTGCCATACCGAGTACAATAATGATTCCGGTAAAAATTATTCCGAAAAGTGTCCAGTCGTTCAATGAATTGATTAGGCCCATGGTTGAAGTTATAAAAAACCCCCCGAAAATAACGGAGGGTTTTTTATATCGATTATGATGAGTAAACTACTTATTGGGCGAGAGTACCATTGGCATCCAATAGAATCGGATCCCCAAAACCCAGGGATTTCATACCCTCAAGCTGTGTGGCTGCGTCACCTACAACCAGGTAGATCATTTCGTCCGGACGAATCAGTTTCTTCGCCAATGTATTATGGCTTTCAACTGTCATGTTTCGAACGGATTCCTCCTGATCTTTGATGTAATCAGAGGGGAATCCATAAGTGGCAATATTGCCGATCATTCCGCGAAGGGCACCCAATGTTTCAAAACGACGGGCATTAGATTTCAAAAGAACATTCTTGGTGAAATTCAAATCTTCATCGGAAATGGGATCGTGGTATGCGGTCATTAAATCTTTGAAGATGTTGACAGATTCTTCTGTTGTATTAGAGCGAACACCAGAAGATGCAGTGAATTTCCCTGGAAGTTTTGAACCACTGAAACCAGTACGAGCTCCATAAGTGAATCCTTTTTCTTCCCGCAGAACCAAATTCACATCACCACTGAAATTCCCGCCTAGTTTCATATTCATGACGGTGGCAGGGAAGAAGTCAGGATCGGTGCGCGCCAAGCCAAGGTAGCCTATACGGATTTCTGATTGTTTTGCATTGGGCACATCTACGAAATACACGGTGGCATTTTTATTCGGTATGGGCATTTTATATTCAGGGAATGAAACTTCCTTAACATCCCAACCTTCTACTAGTCCTTTAAATGCCTTAACGGCTTCACTACGGCTGATATCACCCACAATGCTAACTTTAGCCAGGTTGGCTGAAAAATTGGCACTATAATAGTTTTTTAAATCATCCAGTTCAATTGACTGAACCGATTCAACCGTTCCTATTGTTGAGTTGGCTAGAATATGATCGCCATAGATCAACCTATTATACACATTAGATGCAATTGAAGATGGGACAGTGGCACGACGTTTGATCGATTCTGCAGTTTCCCGTTTGATGCGGTCAAATTCTGTTTCATCCCAGCGGGGCTCAAAGAGGATCTCTTCTACCAAAGCCAGTGTTGCACCAAAATTTCGTTTCAGTGTTGTGGCTTCTAAGTTAATGGATTGTTTGCCGGTATTCATCCGGATGTTAGAACCCAATGCATCGATAGCTTCCTCTAATTCAACCGGTGTTTTATTGACTGTACCTTCCATTAACATATCGGTAATAAGGTTTGCAACACCCACTTTGTTGGGATCATCCAACAACATACCACCATCAATTTGAATCCCAAAACTGATCAAGGGCAGTTCATCATGTTTGGCGCCATAGAGGGACACGCCTTTATCATAATCATGCTGCCAGATCTTGGGCAGATTTAATCGTGGTTGTGCACCATCTACTGGTTCAACAGATCGGTCAAATGTAGATGGAATTTCAGCCATATCCATGCCACCTTCACCCACTGCTTTTGTAACGTTCTTAACGATTTTTTCTTCTTTAATAGGGAATAGGACAGAGCCTTCAGCTACGAGGTCAACTTTTCCTTTGGGTACAAAACTGGTCAAAACGTAATTCTGCCCTTTGACATATTTTTCATAGACCCGTTTTACGTCACTCATATTTACATCCAACATTTTTTGGAGTTCAGTGGCAATGGCGTCTGGAGAACCATAATATTCGTTATAACGGGCCAATTGAAACCCTTTGCCCAGAACTGAAGAAATTCCCTGGTAAAAGCCGGTTTCATATTTGGCTTTCAGGCGTTCAAGATCTTCTGCTGTAAAGCTTTCATTTTCAAAATGGACAAATGCTTCATGAACGGCAACTTCAACATCGGTGAGGCTGGATGTCGGAAAACCATCCACAACAATATTAAATGTCCCTGCAATTTCTTGCGTACCGCTGTAAGAATAAAGGTTGGGTGCCAATTTCTTTTCTTCAACAAGGACTTTATACAAAGGTGCCTTTTTACCATCGCCCATTAATTGTCCTAATAGTTCCAATGCAGGAGCATCAAAATGTTTTTGATCGACAGTAGGGAAAACCATGGAAAGACGGGGGGAACTAGCAAAATTGTCTTCGTGATATAACTTTTTAGTTTCGGTTAATTCAATCGGCATGGGTTCAGGATCACCATTATCGGGCCCTGCTTTGATTTCCCCAAAATACTTTTCAACTAGTTTCTTTACTTCTCTTTTTTCGATATCACCTGCGATAACCATAGTGGCATTGTTTGGTCCATACCATTTTTCGTAGAATGACCTTACATCTTCAAGTGTTGCATTTTGAAGATCTTCCAATTCGCCAATTGTTGTCCAGTTATAGGGATGGTCCTCCGGATACAAATTTTTAATAACCACATAATTACCATGACCATAAGGGCGGTTATCCACCCGTTGACGTTTTTCATTTTGAACCACTTCCTGTTGATTCTCAAAAGCAGGTTGTGTTACGGTAGATAGGAGCCAGCCCATGCGGTCAGATTCCATCCAAAGGACAGTCTCTAGCGCATTTTTGGGAACAACTTCATAATATACTGTACCATCTTTATTGGTACCGCCATTAAGAGTTCCACCAACATTTTGAATTTTCTTAAAAAATTGGTCTTGGCCCACGTGTTGGGATTCTTGGAACAACATGTGTTCAAAAAGATGAGCGAATCCTGTTCGTCCGGGTGTTTCACGATTGGATCCTACATGGTATTGGATTGCCACACCAATAATAGGGTCTGACTTATCCTCGTGGAGGATGACGGTCAATCCATTATCAAGTGTATATTTTTCATATTCAATATTAAATGGTGTATCGGCTTTCTGTTCACATCCAATCATAAAAATGCTTGCAAATATGCCAATGATCAGTGATTTTTTAAACATGGGATTCTCCTTTTTATCAATTTTAAATTAGATTGTTATTACAAAAAGATATTTTATTGTTTGATATATAGACAAAAATTACATCAATTGGTTGTCTAATAATGGTAAATTAATTATGGTAAATTAATAATGGTGATTGACGGTGCTTTTGCGGTTGAGAAAATGATTAATACCTATCGCACCTTTCATGCGAGATTCGTCCATTTATCAAAGGAAGTAACGATACCGATATTGATCCGAAAATATCGCCACAGCAATTAGATGATGGGATAAATTATTTGATAGACCATGTTCAGAATCGCCATAATGTGGTGAATGAATACTTGGGAAATAATTAAGAACAGTATTAAAAAATAACAATCCTCAAATAAGGGGATTATTATTTAGAGTAGCGGCGCAGGGACTCGAACCCCGGACACCCGGATTATGATTCCGGTGCTCTAACCAGCTGAGCTACGCCGCCATTATATTCTTTAAAAAAGCCGCGGAAGTTACAGGAATAAATCATTTTTTTTCAAACAATTTGTATGCGGTTTCATATTTTCACTTCTAAATTCTGGGGCAATTATTACTTACAATCACCTAATGATATTAAATCATTATACTTTAGGGGTAAAGATGTACAATTCAATTGAAGATTTTATGAGTTATATAGAGGCCAAAAACTATGGCGAAAAAGAGTTCCATCAGGCTGTTCATGAAGTAGTGGAATCACTTTGGGGTTTTTTGAAAGAACACCCGGATTACCTTCATGCGAAAATTTTAGAAAGAATCACGGAACCGGAGCGGATTTTAATTTTTCGCGTCCCATGGCGAAATGATCGAGGAGATGTTGAAGTGAACCGCGGGTTTCGAGTGGAATTTAATTCAGCAATTGGGCCTTATAAAGGGGGCCTGAGATTTCATCCATCTGTAAACTTGGGTATTTTAAAATTTCTTGGATTCGAACAAGTTTTTAAAAATAGTCTAACCACATTGCCAATGGGAGGTGGTAAGGGTGGCTCTGATTTCGATCCAAAGGGAAAATCCGATAACGAAGTCATGAGCTTTTGTCAATCGTTTATGACTGAATTATCCAAATATATTGGTCCCAATACGGATGTACCCGCAGGTGACATTGGTGTTGGTGGTCGAGAAATTGGATATCTTTTTGGCCAATATAAACGGATTCGGAATGAGTTCACCGGTGTATTAACCGGGAAGGGGTTAAATTGGGGCGGTAGTCTGATTCGCCCTGAAGCAACGGGATATGGTTGTGTGTATTTTGCAAATGAAATGCTAAGTACAAAAGGTGAATCTTTTGAAGGAAAAACAGTGACCATTTCCGGTTCTGGGAATGTGGCTCAATTTGCAGCAGAAAAAGTAAATGATCTAGATGGCAAAGTTGTTACCCTTTCAGATTCCAGTGGATCCATTCATGACCCAGATGGTATTGATGCAGATAAATTGGCATATGTGATGGAACTCAAAAATGTAAAACGCGGTCGGATCAAGACCTATGCTGATGAATTTGGCGCTACCTTTATGGAAGGTCAAAGGCCCTGGAGTATTCCCTGTGATGTCGCATTACCATGTGCTACTCAAAATGAAATTAATGGAGTGGAAGCAAAAACTTTAGTGAAAAATGGATGTACGACTGTAGCTGAAGGGGCAAATATGCCAACACTTCCAGAAGCGGTAGAAGTTTTTCAAGAGAATAAAATTCTGTTTGGTCCTGGTAAGGCTGCGAATGCAGGTGGTGTCGCTGTGTCTGGGTTGGAAATGAGTCAAAATGCAATGCGGATTTCATGGAGCAGAGAAGATGTGGATCAAAAATTACATGGTATCATGAAAAGTATTCATACTGCTTGTGTTGACCATGGGAAAATTGATGAATATACTGATTACGTAAAAGGGGCGAATATTGCAGGATTTATTAAAGTTGCCGATGCGATGTTAGATCAAGGGGTGGTTTAATATTTAAAGGATGTTTGATTCCTAAATTCCTGTGGATTCTCTCTCATCCATTAATTCTGCCGTAGGATTCAGCGGTTTTATGATAACACCTTCTCCTGTTTGACCATCTATTGTGACAGTAACTGGTTCATTTAATCGAATCCACTTTGTGTATTTTGTGACTGAGCTAACGTGCTGATCTCGAAGCCAGTTCATATCTAATACATCTTTCTTTTTCTTATGATCGACTGTGAAATAACCGATTCTCATACTGGTCACATTCTGAAAAAAATGGCTACCAAAAGATGGATCTACAGGAAAATCCTTCATGCCAACCTCAATAATAACTTTTGCATTGGAAATTTGATCCCAATTAACGGGAACCCCTAACCAAGGGTCAGCGGACCCCCAGCGCCCAGGTCCGATTAATATAAATTTTTCTCCTTCAGGCATTATTTTATTTATATGTTCTATATCTTTCGCAATAATCTGAGTTTGAGCTGAATCAAAAGTTTTTGGGTCAACAATGACAATATTTTGAAGATTTTGAATGACACCATTTCCCAATGCTACAGTACTGGAACAAATGATATCTTGTTTATCAATAGCATCAAAATCTTGTACGCGATCCAATCCACCAATGACCATTGGTTTAATTTGCAATAGGCAGAAATCATTTATATTTATATTATCATTATAAAGGTTAACTGCAAATTCGATTTCAACTGGACAGCCAAGAGCATTCTCTCCCAAGGTCAATATTTCAGTTAATAAGTCTGTAATGGGTGCCGTATTCCACTTGAGTATAGATGGGAAAGTAATGACCCGTGTACCGGGTAGACGAAGGGAATCCCGAACAATGTTATCGGCGTCTGAAACGACGCTTCCAGCCCATTTTAATTCCTTGTCTTTTTCTGCCACCTCTAGATTGAATGCTGTCGTATTTTTTTCTTCTCCATGTTTCAGGACGGCCGATCCTTTGTTTAAATCCAATCCATAGAATTGATTTTGAGAATTAGCTATGGTTGATTTTACAGAATAGTACTGGGGAATGATTCCTGGATATTTGGGAGAAAATCTAAGGGATTTTTCACCGTCAGCAATTGATCGACCAAGACCCAATGCCAGAAACGCAACACCTTCTTCCCGTTTCATATATGAAATTGGATAATAATTAAAGCTTTGCGCTGAACCACTGGCTGTTGGATAAAACCTATTCTCATGGTGCTTTCCGATTAATTCCATTATTACGACCGCCATCTTTTCTTCTTCGTGGCGATGGACGGAATTTTCAATTAAGGATTTAGGTTCATTAAAATAGGTAGAAGCAAAGACCAGTTTAATTGCTTTCTTTAGTTGATCAAGTCTAAGTTTTTTTGATTTATCAGAATTTGGAAGCATATAGGTAGAATACATTCCAGACAATGGTTGATATTGAGAATCTTCTAATAAACTAGAAGACCGTACGGCAATCGGAAATTTGACATCAGACAAATACCGTGAAAGAATTACCTTCAATTCCTTTGATAAGGAGCCTTTAAGGAATGCTTTTGTGATAGCTTTATCAGATTTTGTTTTTGAAAAGGCGATTTTCCACAAATTGTTATCATCCATAAAATGATCGAACTCATCAGTACCAATTACGGCCACTTTTGGAATCCGTATCCGAATATTTGAATATTTTGTGTTTAATTCATTTTCCATTAACATATGATTCATGAACGCGAGCCCTCGGGCTTTGCCACCTAATGACCCACTTGCCAGACGGATAAAATTGATTGATTCATATTTTGACGCTGTAGAATATTCTACAATTTGACCATTAAGGAGTGCTTGAATTCGAATGTCAATTCGTTCTATAATATAGGCACGTAGTTCATTTAAGGTCCCAAAATCACTTATTTTAACTGGACGAATTTCTGACGCGAGTGAAAATTCTCCTCGAACAGCTAACCAGTTCGAAAAGTGATTATTCGATGCATGAAATTCCAATGATTTTTCATGAATTTTTTGTAAACATTTTCGAAGCTTTGGCAAATCATTGGCCCTTGCAATTTCTTTCCCTCGGGAATCTCTAAATACAAAATCACCAAACCCGAAATTGTTAACGATAAATTCATCTAAATCCTGCAAAAGTGTCTCTGATTCCTTTCCGATAAAAGTCGCGTTTACTTTTTTAGCACTTAAGTAATGCTCAGGATTTGTGGATTGAAGCAATACAGGTATGTTTAAGTCTTTTTGACGTACATATTCTGCCAGTTGTATACCTGCATGATTATCTAATTTGTTATTTTTAGGAAAACGAACATCAGAAATAATCCCGAGAATATATTGTCGATATTTGTTAAAATAACGGATGGCATCTTCATAAGTGGAAACCAGAATAATTTTAGGTCGTGCACGAAATAATAATAAACGATCCGTATCAGATAAGCTTTTATTCACCAGGTTTTGTGTGTGCTTCAATGCGGTTCGATAAATAAGCGGCATAAGAGTTGAATAGAATCGCGGATTGTCTTCTACGACCAAAATCGATCGAATTCCCGCAATTTTAAAATCCCGTTTTATATTTTTTTTGTCTTCATAATATTTAATTATGGCAGGGAAAACATTCGCATTCCCTGACCAGACAAAGATTTTATCAATAGATTTTTCGATACCGATTTCAGGAAGTTGTTTAATTTCAGATGGATCAAAAGCTAGAAGGATTACCGGTTTTTTTGGAAAAAGTTCTTTAACCTTCTCACCAAAAGTAATAGGATCCATATCTGCAATGCGCATCATGACGATGACCATATCGTATTTTCGTTGGGAAAGCATTTCTAACGCCTTGTTAGCGCTTTTTGCATGCCAAACCCGAGGGGCATAGCTCAGATTCATACCCAGATATTCATAAAGAATTTGTTGAGTCAGTCGTCCATCTTCTTCAAGGATAAATGCATCATAGGGACTTGCTACTAATAGAATCTCATGAATTCGATGAAGCATCAAATCTTGAAAATTTAGGGTGGATTTAGTTTTTGAAGTCATAATGTGCTTAGATGAAAATTACTTCACTCAACTATCGATATAAATAGAATTTTATGTAGATTCAGTAGATGAAATATTTACAGATGGTTGGAAGAGTATTGATGAAGTTGGTTTTTCCCAATTCCTGTTTATCATGCAATGCGTATTTAGATATCGGGGTGCTATGTAATTCTTGTCTAAATAAGTTAGAAACAACAACACATCAAAATCGAATTAATGACATATATTTCTCGGAACATATTGATGAAGCATATGCGTGTTGGTGGTTTAATGAAATTTTACAAGATGTTATTCATAAAATGAAATATGCGGATCGTGCACGAATTGGATTAGAAATAGGTAGATTAGCGGGAAGTAAAATGAATCATTCCACCTTTGAGGAATTAGATATCATCACTGCCATTCCTCTACATCATATAAAAGAGAGAGAACGAGGCTATAATCAGGCCATGTGGATAGCCAAAGGATTCACTGAAGTGGTGGGTGTTCAATTGGATCCATCCATTATTAAACGAAAATTCCATACCATTTCACAAACAACACTTGATCGTGAAGAACGTCTTCAAAATATGGAAAATGCTTTTGTAACTTCTCGCCCTTTGAAAGGATTGAAAATAGGAATAATTGATGATGTATTAACAACTGGCGCAACGATGTCTGCTTGCGCAAAAGTGCTAAAAGAAAATGGCGTTGAACATGTAACAGCCATCACCATAGCTACACCTTTAATAAAAAAATAAAAAACTCTCGTGTTAAAATCTCTAAAAACATTTGATCTGAAAGATAAACGTGTCCTCATCCGTGTTGATTTTAATGTGCCTATACAAAATGATCGTGTACGCGACGATTTTCGAATTAAGGCTGCACTTCCAACAATTAAGTATTGTTTGAATGCAGGTGCCAATATTGTATTGATGTCCCACTTGGGTCGACCAAAAGGAAAAATTAATCCAGAATTAAGTCTTATCCCTGTGGGAGAATCCTTAGCAGACCAATTGGAAATGCCAATCAAATTTTCTGACGATTGCGTATCGGAGGATGCCCACAATGTATCATTAGGTCTCCGTGGCGGAGAAGTTCATTTATTAGAAAATTTGCGGTTTCACCCAGAAGAAACAAAAAATGATCCAATATTTAGTGCAAAATTATCTAAACATGGACAAGTTTATATCAATGATGCTTTTGGAACAGCGCATCGTGCTCATGCATCTAATGTGGGCGTCACAAAGAATTTTTCCCGAAAAGGAATGGGGTTTCTAATCGAAAAGGAATTACAGTATTTATCGAATGCATTGAAAAAGCCACATAGACCTCTAACTGTGATTTTAGGTGGTGCAAAAATTGATACAAAATTAAGTTTGGTTACACATTTTGCTGGGATTGCTGATTATATCCTTATTGGTGGTGGCATGGCATTTACTTTTTTACAAGCGCAAGGGAAAGAGATAGGTAATTCACTGATTGATCCGTCAATGCTTTCAACTGCAAAAGCTATAATGTCTAAAGCGCGAGGAAAATCTAAATTAATTCTCCCAACTGATTTTGTTTGTGCAGAAACCATGGACGATAGCCTAAAGGCGGAAATACATAATGTGGGGGATATACCACCACAATTAATGGGGCTAGATATTGGCCCGGAAACAATTAATAAATATTCGGAAATTATTTTAAATTCAAAAACCATATTATGGAATGGACCCATGGGTGTATTTGAAGTAGATGGTTTTCATAACGGGACGCAAAAGATTGCTGAAAGGATAGCAGACGTAACGGTGAATGATACAACAACAATTATTGGTGGAGGTGACTCGGCTGCAGCGATAAACAAATATAGATTGATGGATAAAGTCAGTCATGTATCTACCGGTGGTGGCGCATCATTAGAGCTTTTATCAGGGAACTCACTACCTGCAATTTATTCTTTGGAGTTATAGGATGAATATCAAACCTATTGTTGCTGGAAACTGGAAAATGTATAAAACGCTTTCCGAAGGCGTTTCTTTCGTCGGTAACATTAGAAAACGAATATTGGATAAAGAAAAAGTGAAGGTTATATTCTGCCCGCCTTTTAACTCGCTCTTTTCCATAGTTGAAACATTGGATGGCACATCCTTTGGAGTGGGGGCTCAAAATGCCCACCATGAATCACAGGGTGCATTCACTGGAGAAATATCGGTTGAAATGTTGAAATCCATGGGCGTTCAGTACGTGATTATCGGTCATTCCGAACGACGCCATATTTTTGGAGAATCAGATACATGGGTTAATCGTAAAATACATGCTGTTCTAGATGGGGGACTTATTCCCATATTCTGTATTGGAGAATCGTTAGAGGATAGACAAAAGAATCAAACAATGGAGATACTTCATCGGCAAATAAAAATGGGATTAGACGGATTAGATTTCATTGACCCAGAAAAAATAATAATTGCCTATGAACCAGTTTGGGCCATTGGTACTGGAGAAACGGCTACGCGCGATCAGGTGGCCGAAGCGCATGAAAGTGTTAAATCAATTTTATGCGAAATGTTTGATGAACAATCCAGTAGTGTGCCGATTCTCTATGGCGGATCTGTGAACGAAAAGAATGCAACTGAACTGATTGAAACCGAGGGTGTTGATGGATTTCTCATTGGCGGTGCGAGTTTAAAAGAAGATAGTTTTTGTAGCATAATAGCGCAAGTAACAACAAATTATAAAGGATAAAACGTGTTAGGATTATTAATTACAATTCATGCAATAGTTAGCTTATTACTGATAACGGTCGTTTTAATGCAAGCCAGTCAGGGTGGTGGATTAGCCGGTTCAATTGGCGGGCAAGCCACTAATGCAATTTTTGGCGGCCGTGGTGCCGCGACTGCTTTAAGTAAAATAACCACTTATCTTGCGATAACCTTTATGGGGTTGGCATTATTGATAAGCTTAATTGGTTCACCTGAAGCATCAGCGGGTAGTTCGGTTATTGAACAAGCTCAGGAAGAACGGACTTTAGCACCACCGACAGAGGGGTTAGATTTGCCTTCGGCACCTGTTAAGGATATCAATAAAAATTAATGATAATACCCAGCCGAAGTGGTGGAATTGGTAGACACGCATGCTTGAGGGGCATGTGAGGGAAACCTTGTGCCGGTTCGAGTCCGGCCTTCGGCACATAATTATTTAAAATGAGGAAATATAACATAATGTTGAAAAGAATATCGATTATTTTAATATTGGCGAGTTTTACATTTGCCCAATCTCCGGTTGATTTATACAACACAGCTAATGCCAGTTTAGAAGCAGGCGAAGTGTCAGACGCGGAAAATGGTTTCAATAAAGCATTAGAAGTGGACCCAACATTCGCACCTGCTTATGTGGGACTTTCCAGAGTTTCCATTCGTAATGGGGACTTAAAAAAAGCGGGTGATTTATTAAAAGAAGCCATTTCTGCCGATGAAGAAAACAAAGAGTTTCGTTCAGAATTTGAGCAGTTGAGTGAATTGAACACTCTCATGAATAAAGGAATTAAATCAATGAAAAATGGTGACGCCGACAGTGCGTTTGAATCATTTCGCATTGCAAATGAAAAATTTCCTAACTATCCCGAATCAGTATTCAATATGGGATTAGTCCATTTTAGAAAAAAGGAATACTTAGACGCGGTAGATTATTTTCATAAAACTTTGGCGTTGAATTCTGAACATAAAACAGCCTTGGCAGCCATAAAGAATGTGGCAAAAAACTATTTCAATTCAGGTAATCAGTCATATAAAAGAGGCGACTTAGAAGGCGCTTTGTCTTCTTATGGAAAAGTATTAGACATCGACAAAACCTTTTACCAAGCTAATTATCAAATTGGTGTTATTCAATCAAAAATGGGTGATAAAGATGCCGCTGTTCAATCATATGAAAATGCCCTGGCCGTTAATCCACAATTTTTTAAAGGATATTTTGCTTTAGGGTTAGCCAAAAAGAGTATGAATGATATTGATGGTGCTATTGGCGCTTTAGAATCGGCTGTAGATATTCATCCCGGTTATGATAAAGCATATGGCGCCATGGGAGATATTTATATTGGCACCAAAAATTATGCAAAAGCAATGCAAGTTTTAAATATGGCCATTACTGTGAATCCAAATTATGCAAAGGGATATGCTAGTTTGGGTATTATTTCTGCAGATGAAGAAAATTGGGAGCAAGCCATATCTAATCTGACAATGGCTACGGCATTAAACGAACGTGATGCCATGAGCTTTTTTCGTTTAGCAGGTGCATACAATTTAACCGGTGATTGTAATAGTGCAAAAGATGCTGCACGCAAGGCTACGGAGTTAAAAAAGAGATTTGGCGGTGCTTGGTTTGAGTTAGGTATCGCAGAATGGTGCGGTGGCAAAGGGAATAAAACAGGTGCGCTTAATGCATTTGAAAAAGCAAGAAACGACAGAGCCTGGCGCAAAATGGCTGAATATGAAATAGATAAAGTCAAAAATCCTCAGAAATACGAAAAATAGATTTAATGTGATTTTTGAATTAATCGATGATAAAAGCAATAATATTTGATTTAGATAATACGCTTCTTGATTTTGTGAAGATGAAGCAGTTTGCAGTTAAGGCTGCTATCACGGCCATGATTGAAGCTGGTCTCAGTGTAGATGAAGAAAAAGCCTATGATGACATTTTTGATTTATACATGGAAAGAGGCTGGGAAAATCAGCAAGTCTTTGACGATTATTTAAACCAGACAGTTGGTGAAGTAAGTAACAAAATTCTGGCAGCCGGTATTGTCTCCTATCGTCGTGCAAGAGAAGCAACATTATTGGTTTATCCTAATGTGAATAAAACATTGATTCAACTGATTAAAATGGGTATCAATCTTGCTGTTGTTTCTGATGCACCAAGTCGAGAAGCCTGGATGCGTTTATATTATTTAAACTTACATCATGTATTTGATCCAGTCTTGACTTTTGACGATACGGGTGTTCGCAAACCATCACCAAAACCATTCCAAATGGCATTGAACTATTTAGAAATCAAACCTGACGAAGCGCTGATGATTGGTGACTGGCCCGATCGTGATGTGGTCGGTGCAAAAGATATTGGTATGAAAACAATTTTTGCTCGATATGGCGATACCTTTGGTACGGTAGATTCTGGCGCCGATTGGGATGTAAATGATGTATACGAAGTCATTGGCATAATTAAAGGGTTGAACGACGTCTAATTCTTTCATCGGAACGGATATCGTTTCGGTAAAACGAATATCCCGATTGCTGGAAAAACACGGCGATCGATTTACACAAAAAACATTTTCTCAAAAAGAAATTAATTATTGTGATGGCAAAGCCAACCCATCTGTCCATTTTGCTGGTCGATTCGCCGCCAAAGAGGCAATAAAAAAGTGTTTCTATTCCTCAGGCATGACGAATCAAATCGGATTTATAGATATTGAAATATTACCTGAAGAAAATGGCGCGCCGGCAGTATCGTCTATTCTAAATTATAAGTATGAAAATGTAATGGTCAGTATCTCTCATGAATCAGAATATGCAGTTGCCATGGCAATTTTGGTGGTATAAATGCGTGTAATTACTCGAGAACAAGCACAAAACTTAGATAGAATGGCAATGGGCGATTATGGCATCTCGGGAGAGGCTCTCATGGGGAATGCAGGTCTAAAACTGGCAGAATTCATCCGCTTAAATCTGGTAGATATTCATAGCCCCAAAATTGGAATTGTTTGTGGAAAAGGGAATAATGGTGGAGATGGATTTGCGGCGGGTGAACTACTACATCTATGGGGATTCAATGTTAAGATTTATGCTATGGTAGAGAAAAATGCCATTGATGGGGATGCATTAATATATTCTGATCGGTGCCAGAAAAATGGGCTTCAAATATTTTACAACAATCATATTCCTTCAACAAAACCTAAATTCGACCTCATGGTTGATGCTGTATTGGGTACAGGCTTTTCAGGAAGTGTTAGAGCAGATACGATACCATGGCTTGAATGGATAAATACGTGTAAACTCATCGTATCAGCGGACATTCCTTCTGGTGTGGATGCCACAACGGGTACTGC
>Ga0257122_1000118_pt1 | contig 89529 bp, 109 predicted proteins | sample SI106_120metaG_FD_190146 | JGI IMG/M metagenome (GOLD analysis project Ga0257122, IMG submission 190146) | Marine microbial communities from Saanich Inlet, British Columbia, Canada - SI106_120 | ecosystem: Environmental > Aquatic > Marine > Inlet | place: Canada: British Columbia | collected... | reverse complement strand
CCCAGTCATCCGGCACGTTCCAGGCCATGACTCTCACCTCCCTTCGAAAGAGTTACGTCGAAAGCGGATGCAGGGAACCCTCTCCTTGCGGTTTATTTGACGCGGTATCCCCACTATCCCTCGGTAGCTCTGTCTTCTACAAAGAGTATTCTGCATAGTGGCTGACGGTAGGGAAGACGACCCCGAGGAAGAACCGCCCCAGCTCCCCTCTTTAGGGGAGCTGATTTCGCTATTCTACGACGAGTACCTCGCGCTCTACGGGGATGAGGAACTTGCATCGGTAGCGGCTGCTGCAGCCATCAATGCCATTCTGGAGGAGCGCCTAAAGTCTTCCGCCGAGGATGCTCCCTCGTGACCTACGGTAGCTCTGCTATCTCGCAATAGCTCTACCTTCTACGGAGTCTCCCCGATGCCTAAGACTCTCACTGCCTCAGATCGCTCCAGCCTCATCAAGCTGGCCCACTCCATGGAGAAGGGCTCAGAGGAGAGGAAGGCGATCCTGGCTGGCCTGAAGAAGGCTGGCCCCACCCCGAAGGGACTGGGATCGGTTCTCTGAACAGTCCCGGAAGTTCGTAGAGGGTCTCCAGGAGGCCATGGATCGCTTCACTCCGCCGGACTGGGACGAGGAGCGGGGGGAGTTTCCAGAGGTGCCTCCCAATGAGGCATTCATCTGGAAGCTGAAGGAAGACGCAGACGGGCGAAGCACCGGCGTCAGCAACTACTTCGACGTGCTGGTCGGAGCCCTGGAGGACGTGGACTTCGCTCTCCGCCGGTCAGATTAGTCGTCCGGGTGTGTCGGTCCGATGGTGATCTCGACCTGGGCACCACGGGCCCACTCGAAGAACTTCTTGTTCTCCGGCGGCGTCCACAGGTCACCGGGGACCATGGGATGCGCGTCCTCGCCTGTGCAGTGGTCGCAGGGCTCGCCGTACTTGTCCAGGATCTCCTGGTAGTTGGCCGGAGCGACCTTGAAGTTGTTGATGTCGCTGGAAATCCAGGCGGTCCAGAAGGACGTGCCGTACCAGGTGTGCTTGAACTCCACGCCGACCAGCCCCAGGTGCAGGCAGAAGGCGGAGTCGTGCTCCTGGTCGGTGATGCCCTCGGCCAGGTAGGACTTCAGGGTCCACGTGGGTCCGGTCCGGTCCAGGTTGGTCGACCCCAGCACCAGCCAGGGCTGCCTGTCTTCGAACTGGCGACTGTGGGAGTAGGAATCGAACTTGACTTCCGTCCGGATGCGGTCGGAGTCACGGGAGAGACCCCGCAGGTCTACGGTCTTCAGGGACATGTCAGGTCTACGGTCTTCAGGGACATGTCAGTCCTCCAAGACAGGCACGCGGACGCCCTGTTCCTTGAGCCAGAGTTCGGCGGCGATCATGCAGTCCCAGACGGTGGCCGCGTGGATGTCGGGGATGCCCTCGGTGACTTTGCCCTTGACCGTGAGGAACCGAGCGTAGGGTTGCTGCCACCCGCTCCTCTTGAGTCGGTAGCCATGTCGGACCTGAACAAAGGTCTCCTCATCCGCGAGGTCGTCGTCCCAGTTCCACTGACCGTCCCGGCGAGTCCAGTTCGGTCGCTGGAGCGAGCCTTCAGCCGCCTGAAGCATGTTGTTCACCCCCAGGATTTCTTCTGCCTTCATGGTATAGTCCTCCTCAAGCATTACGTCTATGTCTGGCTCGGGGAACCCCGAGACGGTATTGTGCCTATGCGCCCACACGTTCGGAGTCACCCGTGTCCCAGCTTGTTGCATACCGCTCGACGGTCGTCACCCCAGACACCGCAGAAGCCTTGCGCCTCCTCGAAAGAGCGGGGGCTGAGCTCGGCAACGTGCGCATCAAGTACCGGGGAGTGAAGCACGCTCAGGCTACCTGGAAGGGCGTAGAAGAGGACCCCGGACCCCTTGGCCTCTCGGCGGACTTCTCTATGCGACCGACCGGACGTGAGATCTACCTGGGTCTCGAAGTCAAAGGCGATCCTGTAAGCAAGGAGCAGGAGCTCGCGCTGCTGTGGAGTCTGGTTATCCCCCTCGGGTTCCTACCGTGGTCTCGCTACCCTGTGCAGGGCGCTCTGGACAACGTGTTCCACTTCCTGGGCCCCTGGGCGGTCGTGGGGGACTTCCTACAAGGAGAGGGCAGAGGCGAGCTTGCATGGCCCTCTATGTGCGCGGCGGCTCAGTGCGCTGCGGGTCTCTGGGCAGGCCCCCGGTTGACGGAGCGCACCATTCAGATGCATCTGCACCGTCTGGGCATCCACTGCGGGCCCGTAGACGGCCTCTTGGGTGAGCGCACGCTTTCTTCTCTTAGAGCCCTGGGCCTGGGTGGAGTTTCTTCGCAGGAGCTCGTGGGAGCTCTGGCGCAGATGAAGACACTTCCCCAGCGCGCAGCAGCAGGGCCTCAGACAGGCTACTTCACTATGAAGAGTTCTGCGTACAACGTGGAGCCCTTCTGTTCGGGGAAGGTGCAAGCCTCTCGGACACACACCGGACTCGCCGTGTCTGTAGACGGGCCTGGCCGGTTGATCCTACTCTTTGGAGGACATGAGCAATGAGCCACCCCCTGGACTCCGATTGGTTCGATAGCCAGAGTGATCACGCTTTGGCTTGCGCTCGCTACGGGGATTGCATCTTCACTGTGGTGCAGGAAGGTGCTGCGGACATCCAGGATGCCTGGGCCAGGGCCGCAAGACCCTGGAGTCGTCTTATCGACAAGGCGGTGCGAGGCAAGGTGTTCGGCCTCATGCCTCCCCTGACTGATCGCAAGTGGCTCATGTACGTCTTGCTGATGCAGTCCCCCTCACGGTGGCCTCGCGGACTCAGCAAGGAGGAAGTGGAGCTCTTGAAGATGGCTCGGGTAGTGTCTCAGTACTATCCGCTCGCGGTACAAGATGTACCCGGAGGATCGGTCGGCGCCCAGCCGGACACGGAAGAGGCGACCTTGAAGGCTCTGAAGAGCTACGCGGCGCTCTTCAAGAAAGACATCGCGCTCAGCATGTGGAAGACCTACGTTCAGGTCGCTGCCGCCAGGGCTGCTGAGATCATGCCTCTTTGCGACACGGTCTACAAGGAGCCCTGTTCACTGCGAGAGGCGGAGCAGATGTTCAAGGGGGACCTGGAGCGCGGCTGGAAGATGGATTCGGTCGGGTTCTCCCCTGCGAGTGAGAAGGTGTTCCCGCTGTTCATAGACTGGGTTACTCAGTAGAGGGGCGTATGGGGGCAGCAACACGGTAAGCGCCCCAGAGGTGGCACGGTTTGAGCATCCATGAAAAGCTGAAGATCGTGCGGGTGAAGGAGGACATCGTCCTCCCCCCAGCCCCGAACCTGCGGGACACAATCGCAAAGCGGGACGGGACAGAGATCCCGCTGGACCTGCGCATGTACCAGCGCCAGATGGTCGTGCACCTGCTCGCGATGAACAGGTTCATCGTCGGGGATGACACTGGCCTGGGCAAGACGGTGGAGACCATCGCGGCCCTCTGCATGATCTGGCGCAAGGACCCCGAGGCGAAGGCGGTGGTTCTAACCAAGAAGAGTTCGGTCCCTCAGTGGGCGGACGAGTTCAAGAGGTTCACCCAGGGCGCCAACATCATCCTCTGCGTAGGAGACCCCAAGCAAAGGCTGGCTCTTCAGAAGCAGTGGGAGGAGAGCACCGGCCCCACGGTCCTTATCCAGGGCTACAGCTCTGCTTGCAACGACTTCAAGACGCTCCAGCACTGGGAAGACTACATCCTCATCTGCGACGAGGCTACGGTCTTCAAGAACCCGTCGACTCGGGTCCACAAGATCTGCAAGTTCTTCAGCGCGAAGGCTCAGCGGTGCTGGGGGCTGACAGCCACCCTCATCAAGAACAACCTTATGGAGGGCTACGGTGTCTACAGGGTAGTCGTCCCGGATCTGTTCCGGGTGACGCCGAACACCTTCATGAACAACTACTGCATGGTCCAGATGCAGAACATCGGCCGGAACCGCAAGGTGCCTGTCATTGTGGGCTACCGGGACGCCGACATCGAGCGGTTCCGAGAGGAGATTGACCCGTTCTACCTGGGTCGTCCTAAGCACGCCGTGGCAAAGGACCTCCCTGTCCTGGTGACCCGGGATGTCACCGTTGGTCTCACGAAGTTCCAGCACGAGAAGTACCAGGAGGCCCTGTCTGGACTCCTGGAGCACGGCGACGGAGAGGACAGGGAAGTCTCCCATCTCACAGCTTTGATCTACTGCCAGGAGATCGTCAACCACCCTGCTCTGATCGAGTTTCCGGACTACGAGTCTGAGAAGCTGAACGCGCTCATCGATTTGGTCACCAACGACGGCGATCTGGACGGCGAGAAGGTGATTGTGTTCACCCGGTTCCGAGCTATGGTGGACTTTGCTGTTCCCGTGCTGGAGAAGCTCAAGGTCAAGTGCGCTCGGGTCACCGGCGACGAGAACGAGCAGCAGCGCCGGGCGGCGATGAACGCATTCCAGGACCCGAACAACCCCGTCAAGGTGATCTTTATCACGATGGCGGGCGGCGATGCCATCAACCTCCAGGCAGCGAAGGCGCTGGTCTTCTACGACACTCCCTGGTCCGCCGGAGACTACCTCCAGATCCTCGGTCGGATGATCCGTATCGGTTCCGACCACGACCGGGTCTACGCCATCCACCTCATCTGCCGCGACACGATCGACGAGAAGGTTCAGGCCGTCTACCAGCGAAAGCGGAAGCTACTGGAGAAGGTTCTCGGAGAGCGTATCAAGGGGGAGAAGGGCGAGGACGTGATCTACGCGGCGGGGTCCCCGACCAAGGACCTCTTCGATGCGATGGTCGCCGACGCCCGCAAGACGATGCCTGGCAAGTTCATCGCAAAGAAGACTCGGAAGGCTCCCGCCAAGAAGACCTCGCCTGCGAAGACCAAGACCTCGCCTGCCGTCGCTCGGCACAACCCCCTTGACATCAAGATCCCGGCCCCCCGGGACACCCCTCTTGTGAAGGACGAGCTTCGGACAGTAGACTTCGAGCTATGAGCAACACTGAGGGGGCCCCGACCTTCCCTGCAGGGTAACATCGGACATGCGGATTGCTGTGTGGCTCGATGACTTGCGAGACCCAACATCGGGATATTTCCGGGAGGTTGTAAGGCTCTACGCGCCCCAGGCCGATTCCGTCGTCTGGGTGAAGACCTACCACGAGTTCCAGGATGCCGTGACCAACACGGTGTCCGACCCCGAGAAGGAGCTCACCGCCCTCTTTTTCGACAACGATCTGGGGGACACGGAAGAGGGTCTCGAGGGTCGACACGCCTTCACCTGGTTCGAGATGCTGGTGCACGAAAGTGGTCTGCCCAGAGTAGTGCTTCACGCCCAGACGGCCAACCCCGCAGCGAAGCGTGAGCTTACCAGCGGTTTTGCCGCTCTTGAACGACACTGGAGCTCCTGAAATGGACAATGCTGAGATCCTCGAATTCACCAAGCGACTCAAGACTCTCACTGCGGAAGAGGCAGCGGGCGTCCTGGGAGCTCTCAGGGACTTGCGCCACGTGGTCCTGGACCTCGAGGGCGTGGGGTGGTCTGAAAAGCGGCTCCGCGAAGAGCAAAGGCGCGACGTCAACACTCCCGGAACGAGGCCAGTATGCTGAGGAAGATCAAAGACGCTGATGCGGAACCAGGGGCAGCATTGCCGCTGGCGGCGGAGGGGCAGAAATCAGGCCCTCTGTCCGAAGCTGAGGTGGCGGCTCTTCGAGCCCTTATCCAGGCGGCGCACGAGTCCAACTCAGTGGAGGCCCCCGAAGTCGGAAGGGTTGTTCTGGAGGACATCACCAGACCCGCCTTCGCTTTGATGAACGCCGCGCCTGAGGCTGTGGAGAGACTGCTCGCTGAGAGGGCGGAGCTCATCTACCGCGAGAAGATCTTTCGCCGAGCGCTGAACCAGATCAAAGACAGCGAGGACGGTGACTACATGTACGCCTTCGACACTGCAGACACCGCCCTCAAGCAGACCGAGGAGGACTAAGATGCCAGTGTACCAGGCGACCTTCAAGTCGGGCGCCCAGCAGTTCTTCGAGATGGACCAGGACGACGCCAACTTCGTCTCCCAGACCATGTTCGAGTTGGCCTCTGGGAATATGCAAGTGAACCCTGTCTACCAGAGCACCTGTGGAGCCACCCTGGACTGCGCGGACCTCTCAGGGTTCCAGCACTACATCCCCAAGGGCTACGCGACCCTCCGCGCCCACGAAGGCGGAGCCACGGCGGACTTCAACGAGGCGATGGACGAGGCAATCTCGGCTATGATGGACACCGCTGAGGTAGAGACCGGCATCGCCCCGGACGGTTCGCCCTACGTGGCTGCGGTGGATCGCGAAGCTGTCCTCGCCGCTTTTCTGGCAGCGATGGAGCGGACTCCAGGCTGAGCCCCAACGTCCCTGACTGTAGAGAAGAACGAAATGGCTGCGGTACAACTTCTGTCGGACCTCCACCTGGAGTTCCTTCCCCCAGGCAAGGACCTCGCCTGGATCGAAGCCCTTGACCCTGAGGGCGTCGACGTACTCATCCTGGCAGGAGACATCTGCACACTCTCCCGTATGGGGGAGGTACTCAGCGCATTCTGCGGCAAGTACCCAGAGGTGGTGTACGTCACCGGGAACCATGAGTACTACGGGCGGTCCCCAGCCCAGGTCCACGGAGAGCTCTGGGACATCTGTGTCAAGAACAAGAACCTTCACTGGCTCAACAACGAGACTGTGGTTGTGGCAGGCCTCAAGTTTTGTGGGGGCACCCTCTGGTTCCCAGAGCCCGAGATCCGCACGCTGGCTCTGGGCCGACGCAGCTTGAACGACTACAGGATGATCCGCGACTTTGAGCCCTGGGTGTACGAGCAGAACACTCTCTGCGTGGAGATGCTCAAGGCCCAGGCGGGGGAAGCGGACATCGTGGTTACGCACCACTTGCCTTCCTCCACTTTCATCGCACCGCGCTTTCGCAGGGAGGGTGCGATGAACCACTTCTTCTGCCACGACATGACGCGGTTGATCGAAGAGGCGCAGCCACCCCTGTGGGTGTTCGGGCACACGCACGATCGGATGTGGACCTACCTCAAGGACGCCGTCTGCGTGTGTAACCCGCTGGGCTACCCCCACGAGCCGGAGTCAAAGGAGCGGGGACAGTACGTGCCGAAGTGTCTTATCAAGATGTCCGACTTCGAGTACCATGCAGGTTACGACGCTCAGGTGAGGGGCGTCAAGAAGCGGACAGCACATATTCAAGGTCTGGCACCGGGTCCCGGACTACCCGGGAACAGGTAGCTCTGAAGAGCGAGAGGTAGGGCAATGGAAATGGTGCTGGACGTCTACAACGCAATCCCCCAGGGGTTCGACGGAGAACCCTGGATGTGGTGGACGGGGAAGTTCCTCACCTACGCTGGGACGGCTCTAATCTGGACGGTGGTGGGAATGAATCTGGAGCGCAGGCGCATTCGGAAGGCACTTCAGTGAGCGCACCAGACCCCAACTGCCCTCTGTGCGGAGGAACGGGCGGCGTGGAGGCTGAGTACGAAGAGCCGCACCCCCCGACCTTCAGCCGGTGCTCGTGTGCCATCAAGGGGGACATCCTCGCGAACGTGGAGAAGGGTCTAAAGGGTCTCTCCGCAGCCCCCGTGGTCAAGAGTTCCCCGCTGGTAGACCGGCAGGACTCCAGCTTGTGGATCACAGCAGGGGACGAGTTTCTCGCCCATCTTCGACACATCGCGATTCGCCAGCCCGCCAGCTGGTCTTTCCGAGTAGTGTCCGACGCAGAACTGGTGACCGCGTGGCTGGCAACGGTCGCCTTGAAGGGTGATGACATCATCGACGCCGACGCACATCTGGTCTCTACGCGCTACCTCACCATTCCAGATCTGGTGGTGCCTCCCGACCTAATCATTATCCGGATGGGCGTCAAGGTGGCTCGCAACGTAGCCTCCCCAGAGGTCCTGGCGGAAGCCCTCAACATCCGCTACCACGAGGACAAGCCCACATGGGTCTGGGACGAGCCCCACCACCCGCTGGGCATGGAGCACCTCTTCTGGTCTGACACAGTGTCCCGTATCCTGAAGCCGTGGGAACGTCTCCGGGATCTGTCTCAGGGTGCAGCTCAAAAGAAGCCCTCAAACGGGGGCAAGGGCGGGAACGGCAAGGGGAACGGCAAGGGCCGCACCAGACCTGGCGGACGTAAGACCTTGCGGGGTGGCTCGTGAAAACGCTACTGCGCTCCACCTTCAAGGCGGAACCGGCGGACGACGCAGGACTGTTTCTCCGGAACGCCCAGGCTCTTCGAGAATCTGGGCTGGGCTTCAGTATCCCGGAGGACGAGGTTCTCTGGACCTGGGTTCAGGACTTCATTGTCCAGTACCACCACGTTCCGGACTCCTCCACTCTGAGGCAGCATTTTGAGGCAGTGGGGCAGCTGTCCGTGGTGGACCGGCTCGACTCGCTGGTTCTTGAACGGAGCCGGACCCAGGGCGACTTTCTCAAGTTGCTGGAAGCCCGGTTGGAAGACCGCCGCCTGCGTCTCACCAGCGAGATCTTCCGAGAGGCAGGCAAGATTGCGACCACGGGCGTCACAGTTACCGAGGGCCGCAAGGAGATCCACCTTCGGGGCCCCATCGCCGCTATTCGGTATGTGGTGGACCGGGCAGCTGACGTGGTCATGCCGACTTCGGGGGTCCGTCTCTCAGGAGATGTGACCACAGACGGGGACTCGGTGAAGCGGGAATACGAGAGGGTCGAGGCTGACCCCCTCGCCGGAATGGGCCAGCTGTCCGGCATCCAGCAGATTGACATCGCCTTGAAGGGAGCGAAGCGGGCTGAGCTGTGGACCCACGCAGCATTCACAGGAGGGTTGAAGTCAACCCTGGCCATCAACTGGCACTACAACCAGTCCGTCTACTACAGACACTCCTCCATCTTGTTCTCCCTGGAGATGCCCTACGCCCAGGTTCGTCGAATCCTGTACGCGATCCACTCATCGCACCCGAAGTTCAACGCGCTGCGGAAGAAGTTCGGCATCAAGAAGTGCCTGTACTACGAACGGATTCGCGACGGGGAGCTTGATCTTCAGGAGGACGGCTCCTACACACCAGGTCGGCCCGAGAAGACCTTCTACTTCGACCACGTCATCCCGGACTTCAACGACCCAGAGAACAAGTACGGGCACATTCACATTGAGGTTGCTGACCCGGACAAGTCGGACTTCAACAGCAACGACATGCGCTCCAGGGCGGAGTTGCTCTACTCGAAGGACCCCGCCATCCGGATGATCACCATCGACCACGCGGGGCTAATGGCTTCTCGGAACCGCCACAACTCAACCACCGAGCGGTTGAACGAAGTGCTTCGCGATCTGAAGCGGATTGCGATGAGCTTCAACCGAGGCATGGGCATCGCGATTGTGGCCCTGTTCCAGATCAGTCGAGAGGGCTTCAAGGCCGCAGAGAAGAACGGGGGCAAGTACAACCTCACGCACCTGTCCTATGCCAACGAAGCGGAGCGGTCCTCCGACATTGTTACAGCCTCGTACGTCGACACCGAACTGGAGGAATCAAACCTGGTCAAGTTCCAGTGTTTGAAGGCGCGAGACCACAAGAAGTTCAAGGACTTCTTCGCTGGGGTCTTGTGGCCTTGTCGTCGTCTCTTCACCACCCACGATATCACGCCTGGAGCTGCGAAGAAGACGGGCGAGGATATCGATCTGGGTCTGTAAGCGGTAACAGGAATCATGACACCTATCTACCAGATCCTCGACGAAGCCTTTCAAACCCACTGGGTAGGTCAACTACACAACAACTTGAACGCAGCCGCGCAGTTGATGGACCGGCATCTCAACGAGGTGTTCGCCCAGAGTATCCAGGAGTGCGAAGCCCTACATACCTTCTGGCCTTTTCCGGCTCGGATCAAGGTGGTTCAGGGCTCGACCCCAGGCGAATACGGGTGGGGGTTCATCGGGTCGGGTTCGGAAGAAGCTCTTGAATGGATCAAGCAAGTGCGCCCAGAGGCTCTGGCTCTACACTTGCCTTCGGACCGTTGGGTTCAGATGACCCTGCCCCGAATGTCTCGCAAGGAGATCCTCGGAGCGCTGGCGCAAGTCCTGCACGCCAATAAGCTACGAGACCAGCACGGCGAAGACACCATCGGAGTTCTGATGAAGGCCGGGGTCTTCCACCACCTGGAGGACCAGGACAAGGGCACGGTCGCTCTGGCCCTTTTGATTGACAGTGTGGAGGTTGTGTAGTGAGCCGAGCCCAACAGGCTGCTGAACGCATTCGCGTTGAGATTCCTCTCATTCGGGTTCTGGAGGACTACGGGTACCAGGTCGACAGCCGGGGCGAGGACCGGGAGCAACAGTTCTCCTGCGACCTGCATGGAGACGGAAACGACACCAAGCCCAGCGCCCGCGTGTACCCTGACGGGGGACAGTTCTTCTGCTTTGCTTGCGGATCATCTCGAGACGCGGTCGCCCTGGTCCAGGAGAAGGAGGGGGTTGAGTTCTGGCAAGCGGTTCGGGTTCTGGAGCAACGCTACAACCTGGAGCCGTTGCCCTGGGACCCCACAGCTGACGAGAGACCGGCCACTGTAGCCGAGGAGGTAGAGCAGGCCCTGGATCGCACGGAGTTGCCTGAGCAGGCCCTGGAGCGAGTGGCCCGGTTCGTCGACAACCTCACCCGGGAACGATCTCTGACACCTCAGAAGTGCGCAGGGCTCTGGGAAGCCCACGACCGGGTGGCCGCTTTGCACCGAGACGGCGGGGAGGCAGCGGCGGTGGTGCGCCTCTCACATAAGGTCCTACAGCGAGCCAAGGAGGCCTTGCACCCACCTCAGGATGAAGGGTGAGGGTATCTTGTTTTCAGGAGGACGTATGAGCGACAACCCGGACGCCCAGGGCCTGGTGGACTTGGCAAAGCGTCTACGCCACGTACTGGACCCGTGGGTTCGGAACGACATGCCGGTAGGTCCGAGCACCCGCATCCGCAGGCAGTACCTGCGTTCTCTTTCTCTGACTGAACATCCCATTGTGTCCCTGGTGTACGTGAAGAAGTCCGGACGCGACCCCAACGGCTGGGAGCTGAAAATCCCCCAGGGGGAGCCGGTCTTGTTCTTGCCCGGTAAGCGATCGGACGAGGAAGCTATCGCCTGGGCTGACGATCACCTCAGGCTTGAGGGCTGGATCTTCGTAGAGGCGTAAGTGGACATTCTGGACCAGTTGAGCGAGCTCGCCAAACCCACCGTAGAGCAAAAGGTGTGGATGAAGGGCAAGGAGTTCATCCTTGCCGGCCCCGAGATGCTGGACCGCATCGCCGAGGAGTGCATCGCGGCAGGCCACTACGGTCTGGACCTGGAGACATCCGGGCTTGACCAGCGAGCATTCCCTACGGACCAGGGGACCCTGGAGACAGTAGACAAGATCGTCGGGATGTGTCTGGCACCCACTGTTGACCGGGGCTACTATGTCCCGATGCGCCACAAGGAGAAGGGGGCAGAAGCGAACGTCCCTCCGCGCCTCGCCGTGGCGATGATCAACAAGATCCAGGCGGGCGGGGCTATCGCGGTCTTCCACAATGCGAAGTTCGACCAGAAGTTCCTGCAGTACGAGCCAGCCGGAGAAGCCGGCAAGTGGGACGACCCGAAGTCGTGGGAGGACACCTGGATCCTTGCCTACCTGAGAAATAGCCGTCAGCGTCAGAAGGGCCTGAAGTACCTCTCCAAGGAGGACCTCGGCCGCGAGATGATTGAGCTGGCCGACCTCTTTCTGAAGGAGAAGGGCAAGAAGATCCGCAAGGACTTCTCTCTACTGGATCCTACCTGGGAGCCGGTGGTCTGGTACGCCGCAGCGGACGCCATGAACACGCTCTCGTTGTTCCTGTTGCTGCACCCGGTCGTCGTCAACAAGGACAAGTTTGGCAACAGTCAGCGGACCATCTACACGGTTGAGAAGATCGCCAACACGGCGACTCGGTGGATGGAGCAGTGTCGGATCCACATCGACCGGGCGAAGCTGATTGAGTTGATCCAGCTGGGCCAGAAGGAGTGGTGGGAGTGCATCAACATCGTCTACACCGATGTGAGCAAGGCTCTCAGTAGGGACGTGCGCCCCGGCTGGGTCCGCGAGATGGAGAAGATCTTCGACCCGGCTGTGATTGAGCCTGGGTACATGGAGGTCCGGGAGGTTGCTCAGCGCTCGACCAAGCACGAGGCGCTCAGCACCCTTCCCAAGTCAGTGCCGTCTCTGGTGGACCCCAAGGTCCGCGAGACGGTGCCGTTCCTCGCGGAGTACGACATCACGGTGCCCGCGCAGCTGGGGATGCTGTTGCGCGAGGTCGGTGTGCGGGGCCTTGTGCCTACCGAGAAGTCCGGCCAGGTCAAGACCTCCAAGGATGTGCTTGATGCCGTGGTGGAGAAGGCGGGGGACCAGTTCCCCTGGATGAAGAACGTGAAGCGGTTCCGGGAGATCTCGAAGTCGCTGGGCACGACTCTGTGCAACATCTACCAGGACTCTTCCCCTGAGCGCGCTCCAGACGGTTGCGTCTGGGCCAACTTCAACGGGCTCAAGACGGACACCGGACGGTTTTCCACCCCAACCCCTTCGGACAAGAACGACTTCCACGGGCAGGTGAACTGGAACGTTCAGTCCACAACGGCGACCTACGACAAGTCGAAGCCGGAGTGCGCTCGGCGTCAGCGCGAATGCATCTCGGCCCGGCCCGGCTACGTTCTGTTCGCTATCGACTACAGTGGTGTTGAGCTTCGCATCGCGACCAACCTCTCCGGCGAGCCGAAGTGGCTGGCCGAGTTCTTTCACTGTTCAGGGTGCGATCACGAGTTTGAGCGCGGGGTTCTGCCCCCGCCGTTCTGCCCGCACTGCGGGTCGGACAAGATCGGCGATCTCCACACACTCACCGCCCTGGGGATCTACGGTTCCGTTGACAAGCAGAAGCGGCAGGTCGGCAAGATCGTCAACTTCCTTCTCTGCTACGGAGGCTCGGGCAACGCGGTCCAGCGGTCCACTGGGTGCGACAAGGAAGAAGGCTGGCGGATCAAGAACCAGTTCGACAAGACGTACCGCACTCTGGGTCGGTGGTGGAAGCTACAGCACCAGCTGGCCAAGAAGCAGAAGTATGTGTCGACGGCGTTTGGGCGGAAGTACCCCGTCCCGGACATCGACCACGAGTTTGGCATGTTCCGCAGCAAGGCGGAACGCAACTCGGTCAACGGCCCTGTGCAGGGCTCCAGCGCGGACATCATCAAGCTGGCCATGGGTCTCCTGTACCGAGAGTTCAAGAAGCGGGGCTGGATCGATAGAGGCCAGGGGCTTCCCGACCTGGTCATGATGACCATCACCATTCACGACGAGCTTGTTTTCGAGATCCACGAGAGCGTCGTGGGCGAGGCGATCCCGGTGATTGAGCACATCATGTGCGTGGACACCGTGAAGAACCTGGGCTGGATGATCCCCCTCAAGGTCGACATTGAGTTCGGCCCCGACTGGACGGTGAAGAACAACCTCACCGAGATGGCCCACAACAAGGGTGGGGGCGCGTGGACGGCTGAGTACGCTGCGATGTTCTCGACCTACTACAGCCTCTACCTGGAGTGCGGGGGCACCCCGGTCGCGGAAAACGGTGTGGCTGTTCCCGCACCCTTAACACCCCAGCCGAACCTGCCTGCAGAGACGGTCACCTCTGACAAGCCGTCTGACACACCCCCGCCGAAGATGCTCACGGGGGAGCAGGCAGGGATCGAACCCGTACACGCCGAGACCTACGAACGGAAGATCCGCCCTGCGGAGAAGGACGGAGAGAAGTTCGTGTACCGGGTGCCCACTCACCTTCTGACCCCCGGCAACGCCGAGCACCTTGCCGAGGTCATTGCGTACTGCAAAGGGAAGGGGACCGACCTCCTGGTGGTTCAGGACGAGCACGGCAACGACCTTCTCGGCGGAGCAGTCAAGGTGGCGGTGGGCGAGTTTCGAACACTGGCCGCTTTCAGGGGCTTGTAGTCGTGGGTCGACACAACTTCAAGCCCGTGGAGGAGGAAGGGGAGGTCTACACTTGCCAGAACGCGCAACACTGGCCTCCTATTCACATCGTCGTGCATGGGACGGCAGAGGACGTTCGTGAGAACGAGTCAAACCACATCTACCAGAAGGTGCGGGTCTGGGAACAGGTGTGCGGGCTTCTGGAGATGGACATGAGTAAGTGCCGCACCTGCCCCTACCTCATGAGGAATGGCAGACTGGTAGTCTCCCGCAGCGCGTCTCCAGTCCGCTACATCCAGAAGAGCAGAGGGTTCCGGGACCCCCACACCAAGAAGAAGCAGTAGTCGGTAGGAGGGCTATCTTGCGATAGGGTCAATGTCTCTCCCCCTATCACGCACTGCGGGCCGAAAGACGATTCGGACAGTCCCTGTTCGGATGGTGGTGGAGGTCTTCTGGACTGCGCCTTCACTGGTGGTTCTGGGGGACGAGCCTGTGGTTGTCCGCGCTCGAGGGCGTATGGATCTCAACCCGGATGTTTCTCGGGACACCCTGCCTCTGTGGTTCTTGGCGGAGGTAGAGGTCCACCCAGACCGGACGGCGGAGATTATCTCCTTCTCTCCGGCATACGGTTCTATCCAAGGCGGGATTCGGGTCATGAAGCCAATCATGTACATCTACGAGAGCGCCTTCGCTCGGGCGCTGGTTGACACCCGCCTTACCCTCATCGGTGTACGATGAAAACAGCAACCTCTCTGAGCATCGGGGACCGGGATGTTCCTCTGGAAGCCGACATTTCAGAGGACTTCACCAAGGACCACAGCATTGTAGGGCGCTCGGTGGAGGTCTCCCCAGTCGCGGGCGGCGAGCTGCAGGCTCTACAGGGCAAACTCGTTCAGGTCACAGGGGTGGTGCTCAGACTGGGGGAAGTGGCAGGCTACGAGGTCGTCCTGGAAGGGGGCAAGTACCACGGCTCCCCGAAGGACTTCATGGTGGATCGGGGTGTCCTCGAGGACATCCAACCGCCGACAGCTACCTCGGTTGCAGTGCGTGAAGGTCTGACCCACTGGAACTCCTCACGCACCTACTGGCACGAGAGGATCGACGGGTTTGAGAACCTCTGTTTCGAGCTTGCTTCTACTACGCTCTCTGCCGCGTTCCGAACATACGGGGGCGGGGTGCAGTACGTGGTGCCAGAGCCTCTGGGCGACCAGACTGTAGTAGACTGCCGAGTAATCCCGCACGACAACTTCTGGAACCTGGGTGTGCAGGTCTATTCTGAGCGACCCGAGGTAGCGGAGACGGCATCTCGCATCCCCAACCACTGGGCTCGGACTTTTGCGTGGGCTTACCGAGCAGGAGCGTTCTTGCAGTCGACGGGGCTCCCGTGGGAGAAGTCGTTGCGAAACCTCGAGCTTCGGGCGAGAGCTTCGGTGAAGGTGCTCCAGCCCATGGTAGACCAGACCATGAAGCGAGTTCTGGCCGCACGTGTAGAACTGACTGGCGAGACTCTCGGCGCTCACCGACCCAGCTCAATCCAGGCAGCGTTTTCGAACGTGCGCCTGAAGCCCGGCACCATCGGTCTGACCGAACCCCCGACTGACCGACGCCCGTACACCATTGTCTCCATCTCTCCCGAAGCAGGCAAGAAGCAAGGCTACCTCGAGCAGGTCGTGCTTCACGAGTGCATTCACATCGGGGTGTCTTTAGTCGGCGGCAAGCCTCACAACGACGAGTTCCTCGCCCTGGCTGAGAAGCTGGGCTTGAAGGAGCAGTTCCGCGATTAGCGGATAGAAAGAACGTAGGGAAGGCTTCCCTCCTCCGGCACAGGGCGTAACACCTGCGTAGGAGGAACCGGATGAGCTACGACCGCATCTCGGATCGCAAGTCGGTGGCAGGGGCTCGCTCATGAAGCGCGTCCTACAAGACATGCTGTCGCAAGCCCGTGGCATCCACGTATTGCCTCTGGTGCTTGCCTGAGTCAGCGACATGTCCGAAGAGGAGGCCCGTCAGTGGGTCGTCCTTCTGCGAAACCTGCAAGAAGACGCAGGTCGTTGACCCTCTTGCAACGAACCCCGCACCGGGGCTCGGAACCCCTCTACACGGTAATGAATACCATGAACTCTACTCTTGCCTGGGCTTTCCGACCCGCCGTGGAGCAGCTGTGAAGCCCCAATCCGAAACCCGAACCCTCACGCTCTCGGGCGGTCTGCGCAAGGCCCGATTCCGCATCGGCACCCGAACGCAGGGTCACATCATGCGGATCCTTCGGAACACCTTGTACAAGTGGAAGGTGCTCGCTGTCGAACGTGAGTACGGGGCCAATGCGTGGGATGCCCACCGTGCCGCTGGGAAGCCCGACCTCCCCATCAAGGTGTCCCTTCCGACGGAGCTGGAGTCCTCGTTCACCGTCAGGGACTGGGGTCCGGGCTTGCGCATGGGCGACCCCGACGAGACGCAGGAGGAATCCGACCGGCTCGGCCCTTCTGTGTTCACTACCTTCGTCGTCCTGGGCGAGAGCACCAAGCGGGACGACGACGAAGAGGTCGGCTCGTTCGGCATTGGCGGAAAGTGCGGGCACGCATACAACGACACCTTCACTATCACCAGCTGGCACGGGGGCACTCGGCGAGTGTACCACGCCGTTCTGGTAGAGGACGACGAAGCAGATCTCATTCTACTCCATGAGTCGTCCCTGGGGAAGTACATCCGGGACTTCCTCCTTTCGGAGGGCAGCACAGCGGACCTTTCTGAGCTGGTGGACAACGAGTACTGCGACCTGTACGGCTACATGGGAGACGACGAGGAGACGGAGGAAACGGACAAGGTGGTCTTGCTGTCTGGGGAGCACCCTTCCCGGCTTGCCCGGTTTGAGGCGTGGTTGCAGCGGAACGCTCCCGATGCCGAGACTGGGCTTGAGGTCAAGGTCCCAGTGAACCCGGGAGATATCCCGGAGTTCCACGAAGAGGCACGCAAGCTCTACCGCTACTTCAAGCCTCTCCCCGACATCAACATTGATCTCAAGCCGCCAGTGCCCTCGTGGGAGTCTGCCAACGGGTTCTTGATGACCCGGGACAGAAATTCCAGGTACGAGGACGACTGGGTTGTGGTCATGGGGTGTGTTCCATACCCCATGGAGGTGGTGCATGTCCGACAGGCTCTGGAGGACGCAGGGGTCAGCGAAGGCTTGACGGCCCTGAAGGGCGGGTTGTACTGCCGTATCGGCGAAGTGGCTGTGGTGGCCAGCCGGGAGGGCTTGGAGTACACCCAGCGTACCAGGGACGCTCTCGTCGCCCGGTTCATTGCTTTGTTCGAGGACGCCCGTGATGAGCTAAAGCAGGTGGTGAATGACCCGAAGAAGTCTGACTGGGAGCGGCGTCTCGGAGTCCGGGACTTTTACACGCGGACTTCAATCCCCCTCACCCCTCAGTTCAAGCCCTGGGCGTCGGACGCGGTGAAGGGTGTGCCCCTCTACTCAAACGAGCTCATCGCTTCCGACGAAGCAGCTGCAAAGAAGGAAGAGCGGCCCCAGAAGCGGGATGTCCCCGAGTTCTTCCGACTCCAGAAGCAGGAAACCTCCTGGGGTCGCACTATCAAGACGGTCAACCTCACTGGCACGCGGCGAGTCCCGGTTTCGGCAGAGACGCGCCTCTTGGTTCGGGACACCACCCAGCCCTGGCGGGGCTACGTCGAGATGAACGACATGGTGGTCGCACTCCAGAGTGGAGCGACGGTCGAAAAGGCGGAGAAGGAGCTTGCCAAGCGTCTGGCTGCGGCCAACCTTACCGGAGTGCCCGTTCTCCGGATGTCCACCCTGCCCTACACGGCCCCTGTTCAGAAGCCGCGCTCGGCTCAGGAAATGGCCCAGGAACAGAAGTACGACCAGCGCTGCTTCCTGCTGCTTCCAGGAGCGTATTCGGAGCGGGCGGTCAAGTCCAACAACTGGGAGATCGCCACGCGGGTGCCCGACCAGGACGACGTGTATGTGATTCTGAGTCGGTTCATCCCCACAACGGCGGACCGGGACTTCTTCTATCGGCGGGTCGACCGCACCCGCCGAGTGCTCAAGGAACTGTTCGGTCTGGACATGCCCCCCATCTACGGCATCAAGACCACTCAGGGCGAACCGACCCTCCCTGCGGATGTCGTGGGGACTCCGTACCTGGAGTGGGAACAGAAGATCCTGCGGGAGGCATACAACCTGAGCCCCGAGGTGCAGGCGCTCTGGCAGGCCATGGCCTGGGGGGACGTGTCCCTTGACTGCCGCTGGCAGAGCCCGAAGACGAGCCCGAAGAAGACTCGGGAGTTTCTCAACTCCCACTTCCACGGTCTCCACAGCCTGGTGCAGTACTACAACAGGTGGCTGGACGCGAATAAGTTGTCCCAGCAGGTTGCCGCCAAGCGCGGGGTTCTTGATATTCTGGGTACGGTAATCAACCTCGCAGGAGGTACTGGCCCCGAGGTCGCACTCCAGCGAATCACTGAACGATTCCCTCTTCTGGGGCACAACTCCTACGGGATGGGGCTGTTCAGAGACAAGACGCAGCGGGACCACTGGGTCCAGTACGTCAATCTCATCGAGAAGGGATAGACACCATGGCTCGCACTCCTCGCACTCCCCCCTACACAATCACCAACGAATCTGTCACGGTCATCCTCCAAGGGGAGACCTACACCGTGAAGACAGGGGACCCGAACTACGAACCGGCACGGGACGCTGTCCTGTCGGCGCGTTGGGAAGATCTCCCGGCGCTCTTCTCGAAGGGGCTGGCACTGGAAAAGTGGGCCCAGGGGCACTTCACCTTCCGCGACAACCACATGTTCTTCCGGAACCAGAAGCTTCCGGCGGACCTGAACAGCCGGATGCTCAAGATGGCGGCGCGGGGCGACGACCCGACCGTTCTCATGAAGTTCTGGGAAATGCTCATGGAGAACCCGAGCTACAACTCGGTCGAGCAGCTGTGGCCCTTCCTCAACCAGCAGGGCATCTGCCTCGACACTGACGGCTACATCATCTGCTACAAGGGCGTGGATAGCAAGTACCAGAGCTTCCACGCGGACATCGACGGCAAGTACGTGGACAACACGCCGGGGCAGAAGCCTTGGATGCCGCGCAACCTGGTTTCCGACCAGTACCACGTCCCCTGCCACACCGGCTACCACCTGGGGAACATGAGCTTCGCCCAGGGCTTCAACCAGGGCTACGGAAGTCGGGGACACCGTGTCGTGGTCTGCCGTGTGCACCCCAAGGACGTGGTTGCCGTGGACTCCAGCAACCAGAAGATGCGGGTGAACGAGTACGAGGTCATCGGCAACGCCGGAGAGATCCTGCCCGACACCGTCTACGACATCGCAGCGGACGGGGCTGTGAAGGCGTCTCGCGCTGAGGCTGGACGTACCGAGCGCCCGGCCACTTCGAAGTCCGCCAACGCTCCCCGGAAGTCCGTCAAGGACGCCGCTGCAGGCTTCGCCAACAAGCTGGGCCCGCAGCGTGGGACCGTGAAGGGCACAGCTCCGGACCCCTGGTCTCCCTTCGGAGACCTCGACGCTCAGGGTCTGGCCCAGCAGAACATGGCCAACCTCCGCAAGTACGCCAGCCAGACGCTCAAGATCGTCGGCGCCAGCAAGCTCCGGAAGTTCCAGAAGAACGAGGCGGGGCAGGAAGTGGGTCTGGTTGCCACTATCCTCAAGGTCCGAGGCGAGTAGCGCGGCCTCCCCCTCCGCTTCAGGAAACTCAGCCCCTGAAGCGGAGGTCCTGCGGTAGCTCGCCTATGAGGCACCCCCACGGTAGGAGGTGCCTTGAGTCTTGAGATCCGAGCCGGGTGGCCCTGTAGCCACATGGTCCAAGAGGAGCCGGTGACCCTGGGGGCCGATCGGCGTTCTATCCGCACCCGCGCTCCGGTAGCAGGTGCGGGCAGTGTGTTGGTGCTGGCCAACGACTCACAGTACATCCCTGCTGGGGGCTTGCACTCCTCGGCCACTCTGGTCTCCTCGTCTGCAGCCCCCTACCAGATTAGAAGGTGCACGGGCACCGTGGGGCCTGACGGAAACCTCTTCACCGTCACCACAAGTAAGGGGACCGCCTCAGTAAGACTCACCGTCGGAGAGCGAGTCCCCCTTGCACAAGTCCAGCGTGATATCCGACTGGTGGCCTCCGCTTGGGACCTGGTTGTTGCAAGCGATGAGAACGGGTCTCTCAAGCTGGTAGATCGGCAGGTAGCGGGAACCCAGAGCTTCATTCGGGTAGCCGGGCTGGGAGCAACTTCCCTGGGGTTTCTTCAGACGGGTGCTCGAGGGGCTGAGGTCTACCCTCCCTGGGACCTGGTTGCCCGGCAGGATGTCTACCCCACGGTGCGTACCGATGGGGTAGTGCTGGTGCCTGCTCGGTATCCGCAGTTTTCATCGCCTCTTCGGGGGAACCCCAACTTCAAGGTGACCTACACGGCCATGCCCGAACGGTGTCCTCGATGCATGGGGACCTATGTGGAGAACGATTACCGGTTCGATACCGAGGGCAAGTTGTTCACCGTCCAGAATGAGGACTTGCTCTACCAGGCTTGCCTCAAGGCTATCCTGACCGTGCAGGGGTCCAACCCCTACCACCCCCGCTACGGGTCGAAGATGACCACTCGCATCGGTCGTAAGATTGCGGGTGCGTCGGCGTCTCTCATCCGGGAGGATGTCACGAACGCCCTTCGACAGGTCCAGGCTACGCAGCAGTCTCAGAGCAAGTACCAGACCGTTCGCAACCGCGAGCGACTCTATTCAGTGGACAACGTGGACGTGCGAACATCGGCTGACGACCCCACTCTGTTCTACGTGGACGTAGTGGTGCGAAACGCTTCCGGACAGCCGGTTCGGATCTCGACGGTGTTCACCGTGCCGGGCACTATTGCTCTGGCCGGATCCAACGGTCAACCTCTGGGTGTAGAAAGGGCAGGGCTCTCCCGCACTCAGAAAGACCGCCTCCTTCTGGACGGGTAGAGTAGGCCATGGCAACCAATCCCCTGGTGTATGGTCCGGACGGAGTTCTCCGCCAGACGGTGATCTACAGCACCACGGTTGAGACCAAGTTTCTTCGAGGCACCCTGCCAGACGACGCGGTGGATGCCCAGGTCTCTATCAACGGAAGCGGATGGTCCTCTGACACAGGCCAGCTTGACTGGGGCGACGGGGCCTGGACTGTTCCCAACTCAGTGAGCGAACCCAACGGGCTCGTCTTGCTGCCCGGCAACAACATTGTCAAGGTGCGGGCGATCCTTCCCTCGGGGTCCACTACTCCCGAGACTACAGCCACTGTAAGGCTGGTCTCGAGCTCCGATGTGGGCGTGGTGGGGGCAGTACCCACGAACATCAGCGTCGCCCAGGAGGATACAGCAGTGGTGGTGCGAGCCGAGACCTCCTCTACCACCGGTTTCCAGGGGATGAACTACTACGCATCAGCCTACCAGGGCGGTGGGGCCAGCGGCTACACCCGCATCAACGTGGAGACAATCAACGAGGGAACTACCGTCCAGGAGGAGACCAACTTCGCCACTCTGGACGCGGTGCCGGACATCAAGGTGGACGCAGAGGGGGACCCTGTAGCAGACCCGATGGTCTACCGGATCATCGGCCGCCAGGAGGACGAGGACGAGGTTGTACTCCAGACGGACATCAACCAGACCTACACCATTCCGGAAACGGCTCGGGACCTCAGGGTGGTTGTTACAATCGCCACGGTGCGGAACGCAACGCTCTACACGTTCTCACACAATCGTTCGGCGACGTCTTCCAGCACTCCCTCGACGGTGCAGGTCGGTTCGTTTGCAGCGCTTCCGTCAGAGACCCCGCTGTTCTACGTGGTGGCCGCAGTCTACTATGACACGACCCAGAACCTGGAGTTTGAGTCCTCTTTCTCAGAAGAGGTCTCGGGCCACCCGACAGCGGTCACTACAGCTCTGGCAGCCTTCCCCACGGTGTCCAGACAGAGCATTGTGCAGCAGTTCATCACTGCAGTCTTTCGTTCGAACCCCCAGGTCAAGGTGGAGGCGGGGTCGATCCTGCGCGACACCATCATCGACCCCTACTCTTCTGAGGCGGAGCGTCTTCGTTTCGTGTTGGACTTCTTCCACAGGGCTCGGACACCGACTCTGCTGTTGCAGATTGACGACCCCAACGGGTCCGGAACATCCATCCCGGTCGCCCAGAGCCCCTACAAGCAAGGTCTCCAGTCCGCCCTCTACTTGACGTCGGCCTCGGATGTCCAGGCTCTGATTGACTCCGCCTTCGAAGCCTACGCCAGCAACTATGGGAAGCGACGGCTGGCAGGAACAGCTGCAGTCGGGGAAGTGACATTCTTCACCACTCGCCGACCGACTGCCACTATCCTGATGCCTCTGGGAACGACAGTGGCCGGGGGCGGGGTGCAGTTCGCCACCACCCGTGTCGCGTCGATCGACTTTGCCACTCTGGCTTCGTTCTACGACCCGGTCACCGGTCGCTACCAAGTCACGGTTCCGGTTCGGGCCTTGACCGTGGGCACTGCAGGCAACCTGGGTGTGGGTCAGGTCAGCAGTGTAGTGTCCTCCCTGACCGGATCAGTCTCTGTAGTCAACCAGGCAGCCATGGTGCCTGGGGACAACCTGGAGTCTAACCTGGCTCTTACTGTCCGAGTTCGCAACGCTCTGGCCTCGGTAGACTCAGGGACAGCTCGAGGCTACCTGCAAACTGCAGCGGATGTTCCCGGAGTGGTCAAGGCGAACGTAGTGTCCGCCGGGGATGCTCTGATGCAGAGGGACCTGGATACTGCAGGGGAGCACAAGGGCGGGAAGGTCGACATCTGGGTGCAAGGTACGAACCTGGCCACCGTGACAGATGTCTTCGCATTCGCCTTCCAGATCGGACACAACATCCAGTTCGAGATTGTAGGCACCCCCTCGGACTACATCTTCCGCGCCCTGGATACTTCCCTCTCCTCCAGCAGTCCCATCGTAGAGATGCTGGATGACGAAGCTGCTGGGTACGAGCTCCGCAATGCGAGCTCTGGAGACGTGTTCGACCTGACCGGGGTCACCATCCTCACCTACGACACCATCCAGCTCTCTACGACAGTGACGCAGCCCTCAGTAGACCTTTCGGACGTAGTGCTGGGCTCCTACCGTCGTCGGGCGGGGAGCGACTTCGTTCTTCCGCGTCAGCCCGCTACTGCAATCTCCTCGGTGAGCGGCACAGTAAGTGGCACGCTGGCGGCAACAGCGACCTTGTTGGTGCACCCTGACGCGCCTCTGGGCATCGGGCGGAGCACCCTGTCCCAGGACTACCTCCAGATCACATCGTACACTGCAGATGACGGAAGCGCGGTTCCGTCGGGCGACGCCATCACGGTAACAGATGAGAGCCACGTGTTGACGGGTCAGTATGCTGAGTTCCTGGACAACCTGGGGGCCAACTACTTGACGGTGGTCGTGAAGGACTCCACTGGGCTTATCACCTACAAGGGGCCAGACGACTCCAGCGGCGACCCCGACTACACTGTGAATCTGGGAACTCAGACCACTGCCTTGTCCGTGGTGCGAACCGAGACTGGGGACATCGCCAGCGGGGCGACGGTGCTCATCAGCTACGAGCACGACGAGAACTTCACCGTCACGTACACGACCAACCTCATCGTGTCTCTCACGCAAGACGCTGTGAACTTGAACAAGCACGCCACAGCGGACGTAGTCGCCAAGGACGCCCTGCCCATCGCCCTGGACGTAGAGGCCACGGTTGTCTTGATTCGGGGTCGGGAAAGCAGTACTGTGGACACCGCTCTGCGAACGAACCTCGCCAACTTCTTCGCGAACTTGCGTCTGGGGGACCCAGTCCGGCAGTCTGATATCGTCCACGTGATTGAGGGGACTACAGGGGTCTCCTATGTGGTGGTGCCTCTCTCTAAGATGGTTCCGGCTCTGGGATCCACCATTGTCCGGGAGGACATCTCTACTGATGTCGCTTCGGAGAGCTCTCTGGTTACCGACCTCAGCACCAACGACGCTTCGGTGTACCTGTTGAACAACGGGCTGCTGTACGCTACCACAGACGGGGGCGGGGCCGTGGGGAGCTTCCGTGCAGTGTTCCAGGATGACGTGTCTATGTCGTTGCAGGCAGCGACCGCGTCGTTGACCGCCCTGGGCGTGGCTCCGGGACGGGCATACATTATCGGTTCGGACGGGCGTTCAATCGTAGGCATCTCGGACGACGCCACTCTGACTGCTGCTGGCTATGTGACCTCCACAGCGATCGTCGCTCGTCGCAAGGAGCTCACAGCTAACCACATCCTGGTTTCCCTGACTGTGGGAGCCGCGCCCACCAGCTATGAGTATTCGGCCACCTATGTGATTGGGTCGGATACGACAGCTAAGAACGTGGACCCGGGAGCAGCCCAGTATGTGACCGGGGGGAGCTTCTTGTTCACGTACGACGAGGACCGTTAGCAACGCTATCTCTTCCGGAAGGCATGTCAGACACCCCTCCAGTTCAGATACGGGACACCAGCCCTCTACAGTCGAAGAAGTTCATGGCCTACCTGGTCGCCGAGCTTTCTTCGAAGGCGCTCCTGGGGTGCGGACTCTTCATCCTGAAGGACAGCATCGGCGAGGGGTCCACCTGGCACTGGTGGTGGATGATCACCCTCACCATCTGCGTCACCTTCCTCGAGGTGGGTGCCATCCTTGGCATCGCATACGTGGACAAGTTCGTACGCACCGCCCAGATCCTGAGCGGAGGCCCCACAGGCGGGGCGGGGCGCGCACCTACGCCGACCCCAGCCGCCCCGGCTTCAAAGGCTCCGTTTGAGGTCCCTACCGACCTTCAGGAAGAGGTAACCCAGCCATGAGTCTTCGTCGTATCCTGGCCGATGAAGGTCTGACCGCCTCTCGCAGGGGCGAGCCCGACTTCGAAGATCTGGCCTATCGTCTCAACAAGGCGCTCCGCCCTCACTACAAGTACGAGGCAAACGAGCTGAAGGATTCGTACGAGGACGGGGAGGCCCTGGTCGATCGCAACTCCAGCAAGAATGACCCCGACTTCGCTCGTATGAAGCGGTTGTTCCCAGAGCTGGACTGGAGCCACTGGTCGGACACCGGAGCAGTGGGCCAGGATGAATGGTTCCTGACAGGCTACCTCCACCGGTAACTACCGCTTGAGGAACGCCGCAGCGGTGCCCCAGCCCCCAGAAGTCAGCTTGCGAGGCAGCCGCTTGGTGATCCAGCCCTTCTTGAAGGCGTGCTGCACGTAGGGGTTCTCAGACTCCGGGTCGAACTGGTCGGCCGGGAGCTCCCCGTTCTGGAGACAGACGTTTGCCCAGTCCACCAGCAACTTGCGGGTGTACTCGTTGATGAACTTGGTCTCGTGGGCTGTTCTTTCCATGTTCGACTCTCCAGTGGGTCTCCTATACCGGTCTGAGTGTACTCGTACACCCCCAGGGTAGGATGTTGCGACCCCACCCGAGGAACTTCATGCCTACGACACCCATCACTGACCCCAAGCCTCCGACACCCAATCCGAGCAACGGGGTGGACTCTTCCCGTCTGGTCTACGGACAGATCTCTCCCGAGGTCAACCAGCAGATCAACGACATGCGAGGAAGCACCCACCAGGCTCTCTATGAGATCGGGCGGATCGAGGTGCGGAAGAGTCAGTTGGTGCGTTCTATCGCGCAGATGGAGGGGCAGACGAGAGCCCTTCTCAACAGCGAGTCCCAGGTCCTGGGCATTCCGGAAGGGACGCCGTGGGAGCTCACCCCCGAAGGGGTGGCGCTGGGTCCCGCACCCGGAGGATGATTGGCAACTGACTGCGAGACTCTGGTAGGGCAGTTCCCGTGGCCCCCTGCAAACGCCACGGCGATGTCCGCGTTCCACCTGTCCGACACGGACATTCGGTGGGACAACCCGGCTGATCTCAATACCGGTCCCGACTACACCGTAGTCGATACGTCGACCACGGCTGTCGTGGAAGTAGTTGTCAACGGCACTCCGACCATCGCCGCCGCAGCCACTGCAACTCTCACCGTCGTGTCCGCGCCCGTGGCTGTCGGTTCGACCATTACAGTCGACGACGTTGTTCTCACAGCTGTGGATTCAGAGACTGCGGACCCTGACGAGTTTGACGGTTCCAGCACCGATCCCGCAGTAGTCGCGACCAAGCTGGCCGCTGCCGTCAACAACGGCAGCGTGGGAGCCTGGGGGATCGCCTCAGCTACCTCGGCGGGCACATCCATTACCCTACTGGCCGATGAAGCTGGAGTGGCGGGCAACAGCTTCGCGCTGGTGTCTACCTCTTCTGTCATCATCGCCTCAGCGGCTACCTTCTCTGGGGGAGCCGACCTCACGATCCTGACCATCGGCCAGTACACTCTGACAGCGGTTGACGGGGGGCGCACTCCCGGAGGATCAGACTTCGACATCAACGACGCGGGGGTGTCCCTGGCGGAGGCTATCAACGATCCAGACAACCCCTTCTCCTACGTGACTGCCAGCTGGGGAGGGACATGCGTCCTTATCTCGGCAGCTGTCTCCGGAACGACAGGCAACGGGATTACAGTCTCCAGCACTTCGGCGACCTTGTTCCCCGCACGCACCGCGACCCAGGGGGGCTCAGGCACTCCCTGTCCCCTCGGGCAAGACAACTCTCGCTGGACCATTCTCGGGGTCAACATCTACCGGTCTGACACGGGGGACAGGGGACCCTACTTCCGAGTGAACCGGGTCCCGGTGGGAACACAGTTCTACAGGGATCGCACTGACATCGTTGAGGTCCCGGCTGAGGTAGTGTCCTGGTCCACCGGCTGGGTCTTCAAGAGTGACTCCCCGAACAACAAGGGCTGGCGCATCAAGACGCAGCACGCCACTGTTGTGAAGAGAGAGGGGAACGCGGTCCCTGCCGACTCACCTTTTGATGTGGAGGTCTACATCGGGGGCGAGAGGGCAGTGGTGACCGGAGTGTTCGGCCCGACCGGGGAGATTGACATCTCTACGGAACAGGTCTGGAACCCAGCCACCGAAGCCTTTGAGCTCCCGCCCACGCCCTCTGCGACCAGCGAGGTTCTGGTCCGCTACTTCTACCAGCGCACTGCGAAGCTACACAACACCCTCGACAACCGGCACAAGGTGTTCTACCGAGTGGCCTCGGTAGCTGTAGACACCACGGGCACCAGTCCCACAGGGCTATCCGAGACCCCGCTGGAATACTGTCCTCCTGTGTCTCCTATGGACTCGGAGCAGCTCGACTACATGTGGCGGGAGGCCATCAAGAGGAACCAGTGGATTCTGGACCAGGGCGGGGAGCGGGTCAAGCTGTTTATTCGCAGGGTGACAGGCAACAAGTGCGATTGCGTGTGGGACCCCCGGCTGGAGGCGTACTCCAAGCAGCCCTTGAACAACTGTTTGATGTGCTACGGCACAGGCTGGATCGGCGGCTACGAGGGACCCTACAATCTCATCGTGGGCCCTGACGACACCGACCGTAGAGTCACCCAGACCCCGAACGGGCGACGACTGGAGCACGCATACGAGGTCTGGATCGGCCCCTCGCCGATGACATCGCAGCGAGACTTCATTGTCAAGCAGAACGGCGAGCGATACTCAATCGGTCCGGTACGTCGAACTCAGGTCCGGGGACGGACCCTACAGCAGACCTTCCAGATCGGATATCTGGACACAGGCGACATTCGGTACAGTGTGCCTATGTCCGCCCTTGAGCGTTTGCCCTGGCCGCAGACTCGTTACACGAGCCCCCAGCTCGCACCTTGCGAGGACAGTGCTCCGTACCCCATCGGGACGGACCCCCAGGCTGGACCCATGATGTCCGAGAAGAAGGGCATCCCCGATGCTCGAGAGAAGCGGGGACGCACCCCCGTGTTCCAGAACGCCACATACGGTGGAAAAGGTGGGAGGTAGAACATGAAGAATCTCAAGGCAATCCTGACGGAAGAAGGCTTGTCCAAGCAGGCCGGGAGCATCAGCCTTTCTGTACAGGTAGTGGCCGAGGGGGTCTGGTTCGACGGGACCCCCTGGAAGGAAGTTCGCTTGCGCGGGGGAGGCGCAGGCACGAGCGGCATCCTCTACAAAACCGGACGGGTCGTTTCCTGGGAATACGAGAAGGACGCCTCGTCGTACCGCGACGAGTTCCTGTCATCCATGGTGGGTTCGGCAGTGTTCAAGTAGGTGGCTAAAGACCGCCTTCGCGGAGTCTACGGCAAGCCTCTGTCGAAGGCTGCCAATGTTCGTGTTGTCCTGACGTCCGAACAGCTCCTGAAAGTCGGGAACATCATCGTAGATTCCATTCGGGAGGAGATCAGAACGGACACGGCGAAGGCGTCGGGGCTGCGGGCTCCCGGAGAGCCGATCCCTATTCCCAACACTCGGAGGTTCGCCGAGTCTTTCCAGGTTCGGATCCGGGGGAAGTCTACCCTGGAGATCTTCTCTGACTGGCCCTCAGCTGAGGCTCATGTCACCAACCCTAAGACTCCCGGCTTCGTAGACAACTCCTCCCCGCAGAGGCCCCGGTCCTTCCAAATGACCTGGCTGACCCGAGACAAGGTTCCCTATGCGCGGATTGTACGCTCAAATGGGGAGGTCATCGTGCGTATGACCCCGGACCCCAGTCAGGGACACAAGCTCTGGCGCCACCCAGGTTTCAGGAAGTACACGTTCCTGGAGAGAGGGATCCGCAAGGGGCGGGACAAGGCAATCGAGTCCATCGCGCAGGAGGTCATAGAAGGTATGCTCTCCGAATACGACATCTTCGGAGAGTAGAGTGTACCTGGTAGAAACCCCACACACTACAGTGCGCATCGACGACCTGGGCATCACGGTCGGTCGGGACTCGCCCGTGTGGATTACCTCAGACCAGTTCCAGGGTTCCAGCTGCGTCAAGCAGCTGCAGCGTATGGGGATGGTCCGGGTGGTCGAAAAGGAGCGTAGTCGGGTGGAAAGAAGCCGGGTTCGGGCCCCGAAGAAGGCTCGCAAGCCCGCCCCAGCCCCTCGTACTGCCCCGCCCCAGGCGATGCCTACTCTCCCCGTCCCTCGGCCGATCGTACAGCAGGGGATGAGCCCGAAGGATGCAAGTGCTCTGGCCCGCCAGGTGGCCCGGGAGACAGCGGCTCTCATGCTGGAGGGGTTCCAGGTGCCGGCCCGAACTGAGCCCGACCTGCTCTCCGGACTTGAACAACGTCTTGAGCAACGGCTTGAGCAGCTGGTGCACCGAGCTGCATCTGCCTCTTCAGGGGAGCTTGTTCCGACACGTTCTGGGATTGACGGACCGGAGGAGCCTGTTTTCATCCCTGAGGGTATTGTCAAAGCCGACGGGGAGAGTCCTCAGATCAAGGTGGAGTCGGAGTCTACTTCAGACGGCGGCTTGGCAGCCGCTTCGGCAGCACTCCGCAAAGCCCAAAAGAAGGGTAAGTCATGAACAAGGGAAAAGGCCTCGACATCGGGACGATGAACATCGTCTGCGCTCAGCGAGTGGGGGACGGGCAGGTGGAGACGGCTCGGGTTCGGGACGCCTTCCTGGACCTGGACGCAGGAGCTCGTCGGATGCTCAAGCTCTCTGGGGTCAACTTCATTGATCGCGGGGAGGAGGGCATCATTGTCGTCGGCGACGCAGCTCTCGAGATGGCGAACGTCTTCGGGCGGGAAGCTCGGCGTCCTCTGAGCGGGGGTTTGATCGCCGCAGGCGAGATGGACGCTCTGGAGATCCTCGGTGTCATGGTACAGAACCTGTTGGGGAAGCCCGCCGTCAAGGGAGAGCACTGCTACTTCTCCATCCCGGCAGCACCCGTGGACTCCGAACGGGACACGGTGTACCATCGTGGAGTCTTTGAGCGCATCGTGACGGAGTGCGGGTACACAGCGACCCCGGCGAACGAGGCCATGGCCATCATCTACGCGGAGACCGCTGCCGAGCAGTTCTCCGGTCTGGCCGTCAGCTTCGGCTCTGGAATGTGCAACGTGGCCCTCGCCGTGAACGCAATCGAGGGTCTGGTCTTCTCCGTGGGGCGCGGAGGCGACTGGATTGACCAGGGTGCCGCGAAGGCCGTGGGTTCCACTGCTTCTCGGATGTGCTCTCTCAAGGAGCAGGGTCTGGACCTCTTGAACCCGGAAGGTCGAGAGCAGGAGGCTCTGGTGCTGTACTACAAGAGCCTGATCGAGTACTGCATCGACCAGACCGCCCGTGAGTTCGCTCTCATCAAGGACCGGTTCGCTCTCCCTCGGGCTATCCCCCTCGTGGTGGCTGGAGGCACGAGCTTGGCTCAGAACTTCCTCCCCTTTTTCGAGCACACCTTCGAGCGGAAGCGGAAGCGGTTCCCCATTTCTGTATCTGAGATTCGCCAGGCGGCGGAACCTCTCAATACTGTGGCCAGAGGACTCCTCATCCAAGCGATGCAGGAATACGAGGATTGAACGATGGACACCAAGGTATCACGAACAGCTGGGGCGGACGGCTGGAAGCAGGTCACCTGGGACGCCGGGGTCCTCGGCGAAGTCAAGAGAAACAACAACTCCTGGATTGCCCGCACTCCCGACGGAGAAGGGTCCGCTGGGCCCCAAGGAGATCAAGAAGGTCTTCGGCAAGAGGCCCTTCCACCTCTGATCAGGTGGGCTCGATCCCTACGTCCACGCAGTGCACGCGGTCTCCTGCCTTCCACCCCTGCCTCCGCCACGTCGGCGCGTAGCCCTCTGGCGTGTCGATGACGCAGGTGTCTTCCTCGCAGGAGAGCAGGACACACTGTGGAACGGGAGGAGGGCCGAAGGCTGTAAGGAGAAGGAAGAGAAGCATCCCACTACGATACCGTTCCGGAACGCGAACAGCCCCCACGGGGGTAGCCGTGGGGGCTGTCTTCGCTAATGAGATTGGAGTCGGCGGGAGTCGAACCCGCGTCCAGAACAAACGTAGTGTCGCAGCTTTCGTAGCCTTGGTCCATTCACAGAACCATCGTGTCCCAGGATCTTTCCCCTGGAGCAGCGTCTCCTGGTGTGCTCCGTCTCCCGGTCAGGTGCTACCCCGAGAGCTTGCCGAACTCGTCAAATACAACTGGAAGCTGAGTGAGTCACTCTCTTGCTAACAGTCACCTGGGCTCACGAAGTCCCAGGGCTTTCTCAGGCCGCAGCCCGGAAAGCGTTGTTGTTGTTGGCGTTTGTGTTTGCCGAACCGTAAGGTGGTCCATCCCTTGCCACGCCTGCTAAACCTTATCTGCCCTGTCGAAACCGTTTCGACCCCGTAATGTGAAAGACCAACTACACAAGAGTACCTCGGCGATAGGCTTTCTACCCCCGTAGAGGGTTCCCTCATGTTCTTAGGGACGTAACTGAGCTGTAGGAGGCCCACATGCTGCAGAACCTCGAGACCCTCATGAGTGCCCCCGTGGACTGGTCCGCCGGTGCGGGTTGGCTCCTGGCGATGACCGTGATCCTCTCTCTGGGTTTCGTTGTCGCAATGGCAACCGAGCCCTCCTGGGGTGGAACTGATGCCTGACCTGACCATCCACACCGCCCGCGCCTGTTCCCAGACCCGAGAGTGGAGCCGGGAGTTCCCCTCCTCGGACGGAAAGTCCTCCTACACGGTGACCTGGGAGCGGAACTACAGCCCCGACCGCGTCATGGAGTACCACTACACCTGCACGTGCTGGCCCTGGAAGAAGACGGGCACCTGCAAGCACGCTGCGGCCTGCTACCGGGCGGACATCTCGGACAACCAGGGCCCGGACGACCGCTGTGGGTGGGACGACCGGATGCACCACGTGCACATCCCGGACGACCACGACGAGACCCTGTGCCCCCTGTGCGGGTCCGACACCATCGTCTACCAGTACGGAGCCTGATCATGACTGCAGAGCACCTCATCCGTGTCTGGAAGGACGCCCAGCTCTTTGAGGGGGAGTGGTTCTACGACAAGCTGCAAATGTGGACTGGGTTGACCAAGGAGCAGGTCACGACAGCGTTCGCCGACTGGAACAAGCTGTCCCACGCCGACGCGGTTGCGATCGCCGAGCGCCACGGAGTCACCGTAGCAGAGGGCGGCTTTCAAGCCTACTTGGCCGAGAAGTACAGCCAGACCCCCGTTCAGGAGACTCTCTGATGGCCCGCACCGACTTCGTCCTCCACCTCGTACAGGGTCTCGTCGATGAGACCGTCAAGCAGGTCATGCCCCGAGGGACGTGTTCCGCCACTCGTTGGCTGACCTTTGACATGGAGGCCGTCCGCGACCCCCTGGACGACGAGGACCAGGAGTGTCCGGATACCTTCCGGTACTGGGCCCAGTACAGTGCATCCTCCAACTACGTCAGCTGGCGCATCGTGCTTCCCGGAACCGAGCCGCACACGAAGCTGGACGACTCCTCTTCCTGGAACAAGCCTCGTGCCCCCTGGGTTCCGACGGCGTCCCTGACCAACAAGGACATCCCGGACACGCGCCGGAGTAGCGGGAAGGCAGTCCGCACGGATGCCCCTGGCTTCGTGGTCGCTGATGGCTGCCACGACTCCTGCTGGCGTGACAACGGCATGACCTACGAGGGTCTCCCCCGCATTGACACAGGACGGACCTGGGAACGGGAGGACATGGGGACTTCGGGGAAGGTGTTCGAGAACACCCGGTACTTCTGGTGGCCCAAGGCGGAGACGGTCCGGGTCTACTCGGTCAAGATCGAGGGCCCCGCTGGGAACATGTGGGGCGGAGATCCGGAGGCGAATGTCTGCGACGGCGAGTGGGTCAACCCTGAGCCGGAGACCCTGACCGGCTCCTGGGCTCTCCTGGCAGCGATGGCGTCCCTCTACCACTGCTCGGGCGCGGAAGGTCCCCTGGAGCTGGGCCTGGACTCTCGCTATGAGTACTTCAAGGTGACCAAGCCCACGGACAAGGACGGCCTGAAGAACAACCGCACCGGGCTCACCCAGACGCAGAGCCGCCGCGAGACTCAGTGGTATCGCTTCAACTCCGAGGGGATGGTCACCCACGTGGGGGATTCAGGTTCCTGGAACAAGCGGAACCTCAACTGGGTCGAGGCTCCCGACGGACCCTTCCGCCTGACCCGTGAGACCCACCTACGCTTCCTGGGAGCCAGCGCACGCAAGATCAAGGCGGGCCTGGTCGGTCTCAATCTGGGCTCGCTAAGACCTCGGTGATTACCCTCTAAGCTTCGAGAAGCTACCCGGAGAGACATGCCTGGACCGCGCAGGGAGGAGTTCCTTCTCATTGCCCCGGACGACGGTCGTAGTAGAGTTTCGCCGCTCGACGGGGCGTGGTTCGACCTGGGGGTCCCCCGTGTCTGCGGTGACCACTGCGGGTCTCACAGGTTCTCCCTGAAGCAAACGACGGAGACTTGCTCTCGCCACCCCATACGCGGGCGGAAGAAGCGGGATCGCTTCAGGGTGCCCTCAGCGCCGTTCATCCACTGGTGTCTGGCTAAGACACATGCACTCCATCTGGCCCCCGCCTGGGTTCCCTTGAGCAAGTCCGGGGTGAAAGTCTCCCGCGACAACCCGTTCCACACCGACTGGATGCTCGGGGCTGGGATGAACCCGCGCAGAGACTACCTGGACGAGGCAGTGGCGCACGCCGCTAATCGGATGAAGTTCAGAGTCCAGCAAAAGATGTGCGAGTTCGAAGCCCTGGTCTTGTCTGGGAGCGGTGCCACTCCCTACCTGACCGTAGTGCACCCCGAGCCCGACGAAGAACTACGACTGGACCAGCTTGCGGTGATACCCTACGCCAGCGCAGACTACTACATTCCTGCGTCTTCAGCTCGTGCCGTAGTCACCGCTCGAGGAGGAGCCCTCTCTCACCTCTCCGTGGTGGGGCAAGAGCAAGGGATCCTGTTGCTCCTGGTGGAGGACGCTCTGTCCCTCTATCCTCCCGGGTGTCGGGTGCGAGTGGATGCAAACCGAGGCCACGTGGACATAGACAGCAGTTACAACCCCAGCTTGAGGATGCGTTCGGGGTAGGGGCTTCCCTCCGGAGAACCCCTTGCGTAAGTCGCTGGCTTTTATTGACACTGAGACGACAGGTCTGGACCCCGTTGTCCACGAAGTCATCGAGATCGCTGTCATCCGCGTTCGCCCAGGCGGAGGGGTGGACCGCTACCATACTCGCATCAAGCCGGAACACCTGGAGGTTGCAGAGGACGTAGCCCTTGAGGTCAACGGCTACGCTGCCAACCCTTCCCTCTGGGACGACGCACCGTTGTTGAAAGACATCGCCAGCGACTTGGCGATGTTCCTGGCGGGTTGCATTCTGGTAGGGCACAACGTCTCGTACGACGAGGCTATGCTCAAGGGAGTCTTCAAGAGGGCAGGTGTCCCCCTCAGCATCCCCCACCGCAAGATAGACACCATCACCCTCTGCTATGAGCACCTGTACCCTATGGGTCTGGACAGCGTAGGGCTGGACTCGGTGAGAGAGTATCTGGGATGGTCCCTCGAAGGAGGCCACACGGCGATGCGGGACGTCGAAGACGCCATGCGTCTGTACTACCTGTTGAACCAGGCGAGTGCGCTCACCCGGTTCAAGATCTACCTGGGTGCATTCAGGGTTCGTAGATGAACCTGGAGGGTTTGACCAAGCCGGAGTTCACTGGCAAGATGTTGAAGGCTCTCCAGAGAAGCTGGTGGGGCAGTCTACCTGAGGGGTGCATCCCACTCAGGTTCAGCATGAGTGTTTCCCGACTGCCCCACGCGGACGCAGTAGAGTTCTACGTGTGCGGCTATCTCGAGGAACACCGCCGAGAGGAACAGCGACATGAGGGACACACGTTCGCAGTGCAGAGGAGAGTGAACTGCCTGGAGCTCTACCGGTCAGATCTGAAGGTAGTGCTGACCTCGCTGATGAAAGATCTCGAGTACGAGATTCCCCGCTACGCCGCCCCCTTCCTCTACGAAATGGACCCTCGCATAGGCACTCGGCGGCGGGTAGGCTCCGACCAGGATTTGCTGCCTCCGTCTCCCCTATTCGACCCTCCTCCGGGCTTGATCCTACCGAACCTCCACCACGCCCCCTGGGATCGCTGTACTCTGTGCGGCCAAGGCTTCATGCGAGGCCAGGAGGTAATCTGGAGTGGAGGCAACCTTCTCTGGCTCTGTAACTTCTGCGCGCTGGAGGACCACTGCAATGGTCTGGCTATCCCCTTCTGAGGGATAACGAGGACTACCAGATGCCATTTGATACGAACAAGTCTGCCAGCCGGTCCAGATACTGTGAGTACTGGAAGGCCAGCAACGGCAAGTGGTATGTGGACCTGGCCTCCGACGAATACGGGGAATGGGACGAAGCCACCACCTACGGTCCGTTCCCTTCGGAGAATGCCGCAGACAAGTATGTGTCGCGCTCCCACTCCAATCCGGGGGGATACAGCACGGACGACGAGGGAACTCGGCCTCCTCCCAAGAGGTCCCCGAACGGCGACAAGGTCGTAAACCCCTCCAGGCAGACCAGCTGGGGTGGCGGGTATGGCCGCTGGGCTGCAGAGGCTGCTGAGCGTGTTTCGGTCCGCTACCTGGAGGGGGGCCTGGGGGCGCCCAGAGAACTGGGCTCTACCCGTATGCTCAGCCAGCAAGGCTACCAGCTGGTGGATGTCTTCTTCGGCGAGGCTCGTCCCCGCACTCGGCCGATCGCGGACCAGGGAGACACCCTGCAGGACAAGAGGGGGAACATCTTCTTCTTCGTGGGGGTCGATGCTCAGGGAGCGCCGATCCTGGCCGACACAGAGCAGGAGTTGAAGCTCAAGGCCCGTCAGTTGAACCGGGATCGCTTGCGCCACACGACTCCCGAGAAGAGGGCCGTCTGGACGCCGGGGGAGATCAAGGACGACAACCTGTCTTCGGATGCTTCACGAGCGACCCTCCCCGTCGACGGCGGCTCGGTCCTGCCAGGCGACCCCGAGGAAGAGGACAAGAAGGCGAGCTCGCTCCCGATCATCAAGGTGGATTTGAACTCCAACTTCCAGGCTCTGGAGCAGTACCCGAAGCCCTCCTGGGATGTCCTGAAGGGAATCAATCGGCAGGTCCATTTGCCCTTCCCGGGGCACAGGAACCCAGACATTCGTCTCACCTCGCCGAACGCGTCCAAGAACCGCGCCGAAGCTGAGGGGGAAGCCCTCTCGCGAAAGTACCGGGACAGTCACTGGCCGGGGGGCATGGGAGAGGTGGTTGCCCTGGTGCGGTGGGACGATGAAGGGTCCTACGAGTGGCAGGCTGTTGTAAACCTGTACTATTCGTATTCGTAAAGTCGCCCCTCGCGAACCACTAAACGCCAGGTAGTTTGCTCTGAAGGGGGTCCCCCTAAATCAGTCGCGGGTACTTCTACTCCTGGAGGTTCCCGTGACAAGAAAACTGAAGTCCGTTGAGATAGAACTCGCGGATGAGGTTCAGCAGGCGGTTTTGTCCCTCCCTGTGCAGGGAGGGGAGGGTTTGACCACAGTCGGCCTGCTGGTTTCCCAGGCCCAGGAAGCTCTGCGTCTGGCGAACGAGGCAGTGCGTTCGAACGCACTGATCCAGCTCACGGCCGACCACCTCATGAGAGGGCAGAACCGAAGGGGCACTCCCTGTGTTACTGTCCGTCTGGACGGCACCGTGAGTTTGCTCATCGGCTACGGTGAGACCCCTCCCACAGACGCAACCCCGACGCAGCCTACCAAGCGGCTTCCCAGCCTGGACACTCTGCGTGAAACTGCCCAGGCTCAGGGGGTGGACATCTCCGACCTGGGGCGGCAGAAGCTCCGGATTATGGAGCGTCTCGGGGTCACTCTCCGGTAGCTCCGCTATGAAGCCGGGTAGACTCTACCAGAGGATACTTCTGTGGCTGAGTTCGGGTACTGGCAGTTCGGGTCAAATAACGGCTTGAAGGGCGTTGCGAACACTACGGTCACGATGGCTGACGGCCGAGTAGTCACTCAGAAGGATCCGGACAACCCTGCCATCTTGCAGGACAAGTTCATCCTGGAAGCGTTGAGTCACTCCCGCCAGGCACGATACGACTACAACAAGTTGTACCCAGACCTGGACGCGGACAGCCAGGAGCGTCTGGACACCCTTCTGGCCCGGAACCCCCGAGCTTCGAGGCTCGTCTCCGACGACACTGCTTTCTTTGACGCCGTCCAAAACAAGAGCATCACTTCGGGAGTGTAATCCCGGCGACAGACCTGGAGAATCAATATGGCCAGCCGCAAGCGCGTAGTTCGCATCAGTCCAGCCCTCCACCAGAAGCGAGACCGCCTCAAGGCGGAGGCTGCCGCACTGGCTGAAATCGAAGCTCGCGCAGCCTTGCGCGCAGCACTGGCGGAGCCCGAGCCCACTCCCGAGCCCGAACCTGAGCCTGAGCCCACCCCCGAGCCGGAGCCCGAGCCCACTCCCGAGCCCGAGCCGGAGCCCACTCCCGAGCCTGAGCCGGAGCCCACTCCCGAGCCTGAGCCGGAGCCTGAGGTTGCGGAGAAGGCCAAGACGATCCCCGTGGAGGTCTTGGACGGTACGAACGCCGAACTGGTCGCAGCCCTGGCCACAGGTGAGTACGACAACTTTCTCAAGGAGCTTCTGTACGCTGAAGGCTCCACGAGCGGAAAGGACCGCAAGGGCGCCAAGAACGCGATCTCGGACCGCATCGCCCTTTTGCAGTGAAGGGGGAAATCTCTCTCTATGTGCAGGCGAAGCACTACGGGTTTGCTGTGCATTCGGGGAGATCGGTCTACTTCCAGGCGGGGGACTTCTGTCGCCTCACCCCTGGGGGCCCTCCTCCCATTCTGGGGGAGGAGGTAGAGGTAGAGGGTCTGGGCACCAGGTCCGGCGGGAACCTTCCTCAAGCGCGAAGGGTATCTCGGACTGTCTGTCCCTCCCTCCTATTAGGCAGGGTGCAGTCCTTTGACCCAGACAAGGGGTGGGGCTTCGCCAACCTGGCAGAATCAGAGCAGATCTTGTTCTTCCACGCAAGCGATCTTCTGGAACCCTGGGTGCCCTCCGTGGGAGCGCAGATCAAGTTCTATTCGGGACACAAACCTGGCCGCAACCGCGCCCGAGCGTGCTGGGTCAGACCTCTTCGGAGTCGGCTGTGAAAGACAAGAATCGTTTCGGCGGCGGCAACCCTCGCGGGGGCTACACCCCGATGTCAGAGGACGAGCAGGAGGTAGTGTCGAGACTGGTCGCCGCCCGCGATCTGGACGTGCACATCATTGGCTGGGGAGTGATTCGCGAGCCCCTTGCCACCTTCGGAGACCTGCGCGTCACGATCCCCCTTCAAATCACATTCAATCGGCCTGCGATCCCGGTGCCGGTTCACTACTTCGATCTGGAACTTCGGACTGGCTCCGGTATTCTCCTGTTTAAGGAGCGTCAGTCTACGGAGTACGACCAGAAGCCTCTCGCTGTAGGAGCAGGCACATCCCTCTCCATGGTCTGGCACATCGCAATCCGAGCCATGGATCCGAAGCTGGTGAAGGAGCTCAAGCCTGGGGCCATTGGTCTCACATCCAGATGGATTGACCGGGACACAGGGGACTTCACACACCTGGGCAACACCAAGATGAAGAGCGACGACAAGGAGGCTCTGCGCATCGTTCGAACCGGGGAGGCGATCGCTCGTCGGGACACAGCGCAGAAGGCAGCCAGGGCTACCAAGAACAACGGGGAGTAGGGGGCAGCGAAGGCCTGTCGCGGTAGAGCCTCTCGGAGGCTCCCATGTCAGTCAAAGGCATCACCCCCTACACGGTAGTCCGCGAGAAGGTTCTCAACCTCCCTGATGAGGTCATAGGGGTCTTCAACGCAATGATTGCGGAGAACTGGAGCGGTTCCAGTTCCCGGGTTGTGCAGAACGAAGCGGTTTCCCGCGTCGCCGCTGCCCTGGGAATCTCTCGCGAGGCGGTCTACTCCCTTCACTATATGGACGTGGAGGACTTCTACCGCGAGCTGGGCTGGAAGGTCCAGTACGACAAGCCTGGGTACAACGAATCCTACAAGGCGTACTTCGTCTTCAGCAAGAAGTGAGCACACTCGACTTCTTCGGAGAGGGCGTTGACCAGAGCCTGCACGGTAGTCTCTGGCTGTACCGCACCACCAAGGGGGTTCACTCCATGGGCAGGAAGCACTACGGGCTGGACGCAACTGAAGAGGCTCTCCGCGAATACTCGGGCTTGCCTGAGTTGATCTTCGTTCGGGAGACCATCCTGGACGGAGTGAATGTGTTCGCTTCCCGAGCTTACGCGGCGAAGGTCAACGTTGCCGTGATTACGAACAGCGACGGAGACATCTTGTCCCGAGCACCTTTGCCGGACGACTTCCGAGGAAACCTATGATGGACGCTACCTCTATTGTTGAACTGCTGGAAGGTCTGGAGTGGAGCGGGTCCGCCGAGGTCTACCTGGAAGACACGGACACCGACCCAGGGGCTCACCTTCCTGCCTGCCCCCGATGCAAGGGGCTCAAGGAATGTCCTGAGACCGTGGCGGTAGGGGACAAGTTCTCGGGATACCTTGAACTCAATGTGCACGAGGACACCAAGGATGATGTAGGACATCGGCAAGGATGTGCTCTGGCCTCCGCTCTACATACAGCCCGGGATGCGGACAGCAACACCCGACTGCGGGAGAACCTGACCCGAGCGTTTTGCGCCCTCACTGAGATGTGGAGCCGACGCTACGACACCCCGTCCGACGACATCCCGGACACCGAAGGCAGCGAGCCCTTCGGGGCCCCCGTGGCCGTGGACCTGGGAAGACTGGCTGAAGCTCAGTCCTCGCTTCTCACTGCAGTGTCCATCCTTCTCCCCGATCTCTACGAGAAGATGCACAAGGGGGGCGTACCGGACGCCCCGTTGCCCGACGCAAGCAACAAGATCGTGTCCCTGGACGCCCACCGCATTCGGACGGAGGAAGAGTTCCAGGATGAGCAGGTTGCGTACATGGAGGCTCTCTGGGGGAAGGAGACCTTCGCCTTCAACCTGGCTGTACGCGATCTGGAGAAGATGCGTCGCGGCGAGGACAACAAGTCCTTGCGACCTCCCGAGACCTACCATGAGATGCAGCACATGATCTTGCACGTGCGCGCCCTGGCCAACGACCTGGCACGGCTGGCCCACATGGACAACCTGGTGCGTGTCGAGGACGACCTGCACAACCACGGGGAGAAGGCCGATGGCGAAGAACCTGTCGATTGACTTCGCGGAGGGGGAAGGCAGTCTCATGCTGACATTGTGTTCCCGTTCCCAGAGCGACGAGTATCCCCGCACTGCACTGTTGACCGTCCGAGGGAAGGACAACTGCATGACCGCCGCCGAGCTGGAGAAGCTCGGAAAGGCGTGTCTCCGCTACGCCGCAGACATCCGGAAGGACCCGAACCCCGCCCGGTAGGGTAGAGTGGTGGAAGGAGAGAAAATGGACACCACCCGAAGAGGCTTTCTTCAGCTACTGGGCATCGGGGGAGCGGTCGCTGCGGTGAACCCTTCCGGGTTGTTCACTTCAGACGTGAGTCTCTTCGGCCCCGAGCACTACGTGTTCGCTCCGGGCACGGGGGCTCGACTGGCGAGTCAGGGTCGCGCCAGCTTTCTAAGCAAGGTGGAGGCATCAAGGGTTAGTGGGGACACGGTCTCTGTCCTTCACTTGCGCAACCCTCGAAGGGGTCGGCGTCCAGCCCCCTACCTTAGACGGGACGAGGTAGTGGTGAGTGCTCCCCCTCCCGACGACACCTGGTGCCCTACAGGACAGGCATACACCTACCAGGTGAACTGCCCGGTAGCCCCAGGAGAGGATCCGCACATCGCCTTCTACATGGCTGCAGGGGAACTCCAGGACACCATCAACGCAGACCTGGCTGAGTTCTCCAGGCATCTCTCCCAGCAGTCGCTGGCTATGGTTACACACGTGGACTGCCCAGTGATGGCCTTTCCGCATCCCGAGAAGGGCTTCTACCTGGAGACCCAGATCACCCAGTTCGCGGCAGCGCCCGACGACATCACCAATCGCGACACAGCGGTGTCGGCCAGGGGTGACATCCCAGTTGAAGCCCCAGACGGCGTCTCGTTCAAGTACCTCATGCTCATGCAGGAGGAACTTCTGGCCGCAGGCATGATCTCGGACTACCGAGACCGGAAGGCGCTGCGTCACGCATTCAAGAAGGCCCGTTCATGCCAGACCGGAATCCGTCTATCATAGTAGACACTCTCAAGCAGCGGCTGGTTCAGGGAGACCTGATGGTTATCACTGTCAAGGACTCGGCCCGCGATAGCGACATTCGGGCAGTAGTGAACTCTCTCGGCGAGTTCACCGGGGACAGCAAAACTTTCGTCCTGGTGTTTAGCGAAAGGGTCTTCTCGGGTATTCGTTCTATGGGGCTTCGGGAGCTTCTTGAAACCCAAGACCAGATAGCCGAAGCCATCAAACACATCGCGGCCCGCGATTCAGCGGGCGAATCATGAGGAACCCATGTCAATCTCAGAATCCCTGGACTCCATCATCGCCCAGCTCACCGAGGCTCGCGCCGACGCAGAGAAGTGCGACAAGGGCAAGGTTGGGGCTCCGGGCACCCGTGTTCGGAAGGCGGCAACCGCTGCGCAGGAGGCGTTGAAGACACTTCGCGCCCAGGTCATCACTGAGCGGAAGGCTGCTGAAGCTGACCGGGAGTAATACTCCCGATAGTCGCGGTCGGAAAAGCCCGCCCGAAATAAAAGTCGGGGAAGAGTTTACTCTGTAGGGTTTCCGCCTTATCATAGGGGCGGAGGTGCCGCATGCAGGCTTCTTCTGTGGCAGACTGGGTTGAGAAGAGGAATCTCAACCTCCCTGCTGGTAGAGAGACTCTGATCTACGTCCTGGGCCGCGTTGCCCGAGGGGAACCTATCCCAGCCGAGCTCTGGGAACTTCTCTTCAGGGCTTTGCGTCTTGGGGGTCCGAACTCAGAGGAAAACAACTAAAGGGGTCCAGCCACCCTCCTTAGTCTTCGCCCCGGCAACTCGAGCAACAGGTGCTCTAATGACCACTATTGTCGAAATCCGAGCCGCCGAAGGCGGTCAGGACGCAAAGCAGCTCGTCTACGAGCAGTTCAACGTGTACCGCAAGTTCGAGGCTCGGGGGTCCCTTTGACTTCTCTCTCCAGGTCTTAGACGACCGCCCCGGCTACCTCGCCTTCAAGGTTACAGGCAAGGACGCTGCGCGGGCATTTCGACATGAAGCCGGAGGGCACCGCTGGCAACGGGTGCCTCCTACCGAGAAACGCGGTCGTGTTCACACCTCCACTATCACGGTGGCTGTGTTGCAGGAGCCTGCGGAGTCTGAGGTGCGTATTCACTCGAAGGACCTCGAGGTGAAGACCTGTCGGGGCTCGGGTGCGGGAGGGCAACACCGGAACACAACCGACTCGGCAGTGCAGCTAACACACAAACCGAGCGGCATCATGATCCGCGTCGAGTCGGAGCGCTCCCAGAACCAGAACCGGGAGTCGGCTCTTACGCTACTTCGCATCCGTTTGCAGGAGGCCGAGGCTCAGAAACGGAGCAAGGCCCACAACAAGAAGCGAAAGGGCCAGGTGGGTAGCGGACAGCGTGCAGACAAGCGTCGCACAATCCGTCTACAAGCGGGTCAGGTCGTAGACCACGTCACCGGGAAGAAGACCTCAGCGAAGAGCTACCTGCGAGGCGGTGTAGACGCTTTGTGGGCGTAGACTACCGCTCCAGGAAGTACCAGGTGCCGTATCCGACCTTGGACTCAGCCTGGACTGCGCTCTTACCTGAATCCATGTCGCTGCCGAAGGTCCACACCACCCCATCTTCCTTGAAGGAGCCGGGAGCCCTGGGGTTGTCCTCAACGAAGTCAACCTGATCGGCGTTTCGCGGATCGTTCGTGATCCGGAAGTTGCGTCCCAGATAGCTTTCCAGAGCGCGGCGAGCCTTGGGTCCAAGGTCCTCCATCTCCTCGGAAGTAGGGGGTCGGGTGGCTGCAAACGAAGCCTTCTTCAAGCCAGCCAGGATCGCCTTCCTCTCGTCCGAGCCCTTCTCCAAGGAGTGGGCCAGCTTGATGAGGGCAGAGCGATCTGAGGCAGTGAGAGACTTGGACATGAGGAGACTCCGTAGAAGGCAGACCTACCGGGGAGGTAGCTTCCTCGCGCCACCTTCGGACGTAACACCTACGGAGGAGGCGTGACCTACATCTTCAAATCTGACTGCTACTCTTGCGGAGGCAAGAAGAAGCTCAAGACGAAGGTGCAGGGGAACTACTACACCAGCTCTTGCTACAAGTGCGGCAAGACGAAGCCTGCCGTCCTGGACGAGGGAGCCTACAGGGGCGCTTGGGAGCCCCCGGCTGCCGAGGGCTCGTTGGAGCCGTAAGCTCAGAACAGAACTTGTTCCCACTCCGAGGGATCCAACTTTTCAGTATTCCACCGGGCCTTTTCAAGAGCGTCCTCTACAATCTTAACAGCCTGGGCATTCCCAGACACCGGCTGGTGGTATTCCCATACTCGGGGACTCCAACCCATCTGGTTGTAGATGATCAAAACCCCGCGTTGCATCCACGCAAGGTCTTCCGATTCCCAGACCAGCTTCCACCCACGTTTGTCCCACCGTTCCCGATCGCTATTCCACTCAGGGTAGGATCCGGCCCCTCCGAGCTTCTTGAGCCCAGCCAGGATCGCCTTCCTCTCCTCGCTCCCCTTCTCCAGGGAGTGGGCCAGCTTGATGAGAGAGGAACGATCTGAAGCAGTGAGAGACTTGGGCATCGGGGAGACTCCGTAGAAGGTAGCTCTACCGTGGGATAGCAGGACTATTTACTTCCACCACTGGATGAAGCCGTGGAGGTCCGCCTTCTTGCGGGTGTAGGAGCGGCAGCCGTTGCTGACGTTCCCCTCGATGGTCGTGACCGTCCCGTTGCCGTTGTCGCAGACGACCATCCCGACGTGACCGGCCTTCGCGGTCTGCGCGGGGTCGGAGTTTGACCCGCCGCGAGCCATGCTGAAGACGGAGCCTGCGGGAGCAGCCTGGGTCTCTTCCACCCACATGCCGTTCTTCTTGCCCCAGTCTTCGTACTGGCTGGCGCCTCCGAAGAACTTCTTCATAGGAGCCTTGGTCCAGTCCATGTCCTTGGACAGAGTGCCCCCGCCGCTCCCCACGGCGATGCAGGTGGAGCAGAACATCGCACACCAGGCCATGCGTCCGTACTGCGCGGTGCTCACACCCCAGAACTCGTTGTAGCCCTCGACCACGGGCTGAATCTCAGCACCCCAGTTGGAGCCGTCCGGGATCTCGTCCGCGCCCAGGAAGGAGACTGCGTGCTTCAGAGCCTTGGTGCGCTGCTCGCCGATCCCTGCAGGGATCTTGGCTGCGAGCTTCTCCTTCGCAGAAGAGACCCCAGCGTCGTCGCCGATGTCCTGAGCCTTCGAGTTGGACGAGCCTTCGAGTTGCTTCCAGGTGTTCTTGCCGACGATGCCGTCCGCACTGAGGTTCCGGGAGGCCTGGAACTGCATGACAGCATTGTGCGTGCTGCTGCCGAAGTCGCCGTCAGCCCCGTACTTGCCCAGGGCGTGGCCGTGCTTGAGAAGGAGGTTCTGGCAGTCGGTGACGTCTTGTCCCTTACTGCCCTTGCGAATGGTGGGTCGTGCCATGTTAGTCACCTGTCGGATGGGATGTTAGCAGCACCGTGTTCAGTCGGTCTCCAGGGGGGCGTCGGCCACCCAGAGACGGTCGAACTCAGTCTGGTACTCATTCGCGATGTACTGCAACCGGAGGACCACGAAGTTCTCGGTGTTGCTGTACGTTGCGTTCTTGGTGAAGTTGTACGAGCCCGTGAGGACTGCCTTGCCTCGCTTCCGTGCGGGCCCGATGAGGAACTTGTTGTGCATGACCCCCTTCTGGTGGTCCCGGCGCACTTCAATCCCGGCAGCCTCGAGCTTCTCGTCGTCAGCGTACCTGTTCCCCGCCTGGGACTTGTCCATCAGGACACGAACCTTGCACCCGCGCTGGTGCGCCCGGATGAAAGCGTCCGCAATCGGGTCGTGCGTCAGCGAATAGATCGCCACGTCCAGAAAAGTATCGCAGTGGTCAATGAACCCGATTACGACATCGTCGCAACCCCGATCCGGCGAGAAGTAGGCACTTACGAGTTTTCCCATGACTCGATCCCGGGCATAGGGAACCTACCGAAGAGGCTCGGAGACCCGCAGGAAGGTAACATCCCTGCAGGAGGCTGCCATGCCGAGACCGAACGACGTTGGTGTGGGTGTAGCCCTCATCGTGCTGAACGAGAAGCGCGAGATCCTCCTGGGGAAGCGGAAGGGGGCTCACCGAGCGGGCCACTGGTCCTTCCCCGGCGGATGGATAGATCGTCCTGACCAGTCCACTCTGGTGACATGCCAGCGCGAGGCTCTCGAGGAAGCAGGCCTCACAGTCCACAAGGCGCAGCAGTTCCACTGGACGACCGAGGACCATCCCGAGATCGAAGCCCGTGGTGTCACCCTTTACCACGTGTCCCACGACTACCAGTGGGCGGGTGTTCCGAAGGTCATGGAACCCCACAAGTGTGAGAAGTGGGAGTGGTTCCCTTTGAGCGACCTCCCCGAGCCCCTGTTTCCCGGACTCAGCGAGGCCGTCGACGTTCTTCTGGAGAGGGACTAAGCCCTGGGGGTTCCCTCGGCTCCGGACCGACGTAAGTGTTCTGTAGGAGAATCCCCATGAGCGACATACACCGCGAGCACTGGCTGACGAATCTTGAGGTCAAGACGGAGCCTGACACTCCGGGCTCGATTTCAGGGTCCATCCTCGAGAAGCGTCGGTGGAAGCTTGTCCCTAACACGGACCCCCACCTGACCTGGGGCAGCTTCTACCTGCGAGCCGAGGACACTCTGATCCTCCTGGACGAGAACTTCATTCGGGTCCGAGTCGACGGGCCGCGAAGCCCCACCGTGAACTTCAAGTACGGGAAGGGCACCGACTTCCCTGAGTACTTCAGCATCGTCATGTGCGGGGCTCTGTGCAAGCACGAGGTCGTCGGAAGCACCGCCGAGCGTATGGTCTACGACCTGTTCTGGCAGGGCCTGGTGACCTCGGCGTACTTCCGAGGGTGGGTTGCCAAGGAGTGCCCCAGTTTCTGGCGCATGGTCAAGGACACCCTGCCCGCCCTTGTAAACGAAGAGGAGGAGTAGCTCATGCCCATCGTGATGATCGCCGAGCCCTACCGCCCCGGGAACATGGGGTCGTTCGGCAAGGCCAACTACATGTACATCGCCCAGAGCAACTTCCCCCTGGAGTACACCGACGAGGAGAAGCTGCACTCGGCTGACTCAGATCGTGTCTGGTCCTGGGACCACGAGCACTCCAGCGCTGTCAACAAGAAGCACCTGCCCGAACGCATGGGTCTGGAGGAATACCTCCGCACGTCCTCGCACGAGCACGTGCTTGCCTGGCTCGTGGAGCTTCTCAAGGTAGAGCCGGGAGTCACGTGGACGGGCTGGCGCATCCTCGGCTCCGTGAACCGCTCCAACGGCTACCCTGTGTACAACTACGCCGTGTTCGCCCGAGACCCGAACGGCGACACCGAGGTCTACAGTGGGGGGCGGGCCCCGAACGTGCGGCCTGGCGGCTGGCGCGGTCCTTCCTCGGTGGACCGGATGTGGGGCCGGACCTTCGGCATGCACTACTCCCGGGACGGGGCAACCATCTACTCCGATGAAGGGTCGTGCTACGACGATGACGAGCCTCGCTGACACACAGGGTTTCCCCGACCCATCCCGGACGTAACACAAGCGACTCCCGCAGGGAACCTCATGACACCTGTCCTCTTCAAGATTCGAAACCGCGTCGGCCAGAAGCCCGAGTCCCAACCCTTTCCAGGCTGCCTGCAGAAAGACGGGGAGTGGGTCTGCAGCGTGGAGGCTCTGGCCAGCTACCTCACGACCCTGTGTCGCGAGTACGAGGTGTCATTCCGCCAGGGAGGGCCTGGGCAGCTCGGCCTCATCAACCTCATTAAGCTGGAGTAGGTCATGAGCAACCCCATTATCGACCTCGAGATCGTCCTGGGCGACGGACTCACCGGGGACAAGCAGAACGCCCTGACCCGTCTCCTGAGCTTCATCCTCACGACCCCGGAGAGAGGAAGACCGTTCATTCTGTCGCCAGGAGAACTGCGGGGAGCGATCCGCCGATCCGAGGGCGGGGAGGAGGTCCTCAACTACGAGCACCCGCTTCTGCCCGACCCCGCTGTCAGCTGTGCGTCCAAGACACAGCTCATTCGGAACCTGGCGATGCGGTTCGGAATGAAGGAGCTTCTCCGGGAGATGGACCCCGACGAGGTCTACGCCCGGACCGAGGCTGTCCTGGCACTGCACGAGGGTAAGGACCATGGCTGAGCCCGAAGATCGGCGTTGGCTCGCCTACTACGACATGCGCACCGGTGAGCTTCTCAACTCGGGTGCAGCCGAGATCACCGGGATGAGTGGGCGCCACGAGGAGCGCGTCACCCGAGGGATGTGGTACAAGCGCCGCCATGACGACATGCTCGTGGTCTACGCGGTCCTGGCCGGAGAGCCCCCGAACAAGGGTCACTACGGACAAGGGGTCGTCCCCCTGCAACTTCGGAGGCAATGACATGAGCACACTGCGCGGTATCTTCCAGATGGAGGAGCCTGTTCGGCCCGAAAGCCCTCCGTGGCCTTCTCACCCAGTGGCCTCCCCTGATGGGCGAGCTATCTGGACACGAGGCACGGGACGCTTCTGGATGGTGCCTGAGGCCTTCGAGGACTCGCTGCACCTGCACCTGGACTGCGACGGGCCTGTCCCTCCGTGGTGGGAGTGGGTGAACGAGGATCTGCTCAACTACATGTTCACCGGGAAGGCTTCGCACGACACCGAGGCTCTGGTAGCCGAGTTCCTTCAGATGGGCATCGCTCCCGGACAGCCCTTCCTGATTGACATGACCTTTATGTCGACCTGCTACGGGGACGAGTACGACTACGAAGTTGATTGGGAACTCGTGGCAGTGGAACCCTGGTCTGCTGAACAAGTCCTGGCTGCGTGGGAGGAGTGGCTGAAGGTCTTCGACGAAGAGAACCCGTATGCCGAGTAGCAGAATCGCACGACAGTTGCTACTTGCAGCATGCGTGGAGGTTCAGAGACTCTCCCACGGGGGCGCTCCGGGAGTTGAGCAACCGACCAACATAGACGAGCACGGACGGTTCTACCCGGACGGAACCCAGGCCACTCGACGAGACTTCCTGTTCCCGGAACAGGACTACGACGAAGGTGAACTCCTGGCCCGAGAGGTCGCCCAGATGCTGAAGCTGGAGGTAGGGGATGCAAGTGGTACTTGAGTGGGCGGAGATCGAGAAGCATCTCCGCCGGAGTCTTCTCCTGGACGGCATGAAGATTCCCGAGGACGCCGAGATGGTCGTTCGTGTGAACAACAAGGGGCGGAAGCAGACTGTGCGCCTGGTGTTCAAGACCGAGGCTTCCCCTGGTGAAGACGGGACGTAAGTTCTGGGAGCCCTTGCCTTTGAGGTGTCCGTGGCACGGCGACGAAGTCATCCCCCTTGACTGAACCGGGTTCCCTCACGCAGCCCGCGACGTAAGACCCTCCGAGAGGAAAGCATGACCAGCATCGAGATCCATCGCATCCCCGGACCCGTCCGCCAGCTCGTTCGCCGCGTCAAGGGCGCAGGCGGAACGGCCATGCTGGTCGGAGGCGCGGTCATCGACCTCATTCAGGGTCGGGAGCCGAAGGACTGGGACCTCGAGGTCTTCGGTCTGGGCTACTCTCGTCTGGAGACGCTGTTCGCGGACCTCAACCCCAAGACGGTCGGGAAGTCCTTCGGGATCATCAAGATCACGGTCGACGGGTTCGACGTTGACGTCAACGTCCCCTGTACGTCGAACCATGTCGGTGCGAGCCACCCCGAGTTCCAGACGGCGATGGACCCCACGATGACCGTGGCCGAAGCCGCACGGCGTCGGGACTTCACCCTCAACGCAATGGCCGTGAACCTGGACACCGGAGCCCTGGAGGATCCCTTCGGCGGTGAAGCTGACCTCGCTGCGGGCATCCTCCGTGCGACGGACGCTGAGCTGTTCACCCAGGACCCTGTGCGGGCTCTCCGTGCAATGCAGCTGCTGGCTCGCAAGGCGAAGACGGTGGACCCCGCGACGATGACCCTCATCCGGGGACTGCGGGAGGCCCTGACGTTCGAGCCTCATGAGCGTCTGCTCCCCGAGTTTGAGAAGCTCCTCCTCAAGGCAGAGCGTCCCTCGGTGGGACTGCACTTCCTGGTTGACTCCGGTCTCATCGAGATGTTCCCCGAGCTGAACGCTCTGCGGGAGACGGACCAGCACCCCGAGTGGCACCCCGAGGGAAACGTCTGGACGCACGCCTGCCTGGCCGCCGACGCCATGGCCGAAATCCGAGATGAGATCCCGGAACACCAGCGCACGGCCTTCGCGTTCGGCGTGTTTCTGCACGACATGGGCAAGCCGGAGAAGACGATCACGCCCGAGATGATCGCCGCGCAGGACCCTCGGGTCAAGAAGCTGGCGGAAGAGAACGGCAAGCAGCCGGAGGACATGCTCTGGACGGCATACGGGCACGACGTGGCGGGCATGGACCCGTCGGAGACGTTCCTACGTCGACTCACGAACAACACCAAGCTGATCAACCTGGTGCGAGGCATCGTCGGTATGCACATGCGACCCTGGTCGCTGCGTGCCGGAAACGCAGGCAAGGGCGGATACGCCCGCCTGGCTCGAGGCATGGAGCTGGCCGGGGGCGACCTTCGCCTCATCGGCCGGATGTGCCAGTGTGACTCGTGTGCTTCGGTGCCCGACGGTTCCCGGTCGCTGGCCTCGGGTTCGCCCAACTGGGAGCACGAGTCCTCCAGCCGGATCTTCGACTGGGCCGAGAAGTTCGACGCGGACAACTCGGCGGTCCAGCCGAAGGTCCAGGGCCGAGACCTGATCAAGGCTGGCCTGAAGCCGGGTCCCCTGTTCGGGAAGATCCTGGCCGAAGCCCTTGAGCTTCAGTTCAGTGACGATACCCTGGACGCGGACCAGATCCTGGCCCAGGTCCTTCCCGTGGGGGAAGCGTGAAGGTTTTCGCCTGGAACACCACTGCAGAAGAACGTATAGGTCAACTCAAGGCCGGGGAGCAGTATCTCGTGGAAGCCGAGAAGGACGGGTCTGTCTTCTTCTTGGGATTGAAGATCTGGGGGGAGAACTCCCAGCGCTTTCTGGAGCTTTTCCGGGAGACCCTAACCCAGAACCAGGCCGAGCGTCTTTTGCGAGGAGAGGATTATGAGGACCGAAGCTGAAATCCTGGCGGATATGGAGCCCCTCCAGGAGCGCCTGCGCAAGCTCTCCGCTCACCGGGCGGATGTGGGGGATGACCTCCTGGATTCCCAGCGGCTCGGCGGCGAGAGCGATGACGAGTGGGAGTACTGAACCCCGAGGACGGACCCGAGCGCCCTTGAATACGGATTTTGGAGGGTTCCCCCGCGCCCCAGCCGACGTAATCGAAGTGTAGGAGAGATACCCCATGAGTAATCAGACTGCCGACGCGCTTGGCGTGCGCCTCATCGCTGCCAGCGCCTCATACTACGGGGGCGGAGCGCCGATTCTGTCGGACGCCCAGTACGACGCCCTTGAGGACCAGCTCCGTTCTCTGGACCCGGTTCACCCCGCGCTGACCAAGGTCGGGGCTCCCGCTGATTCCGGCTGGGCAAAGGTCGCGCACCCCATCCCCATGGGATCGCTGGACAAGGCGCAGGACGACGCCGCCTTTCTGAAGTGGGCAGCCACCTACGGGATCGTTCAGCTCCTCGCCACCGAGAAGCTCGACGGCATCTCGGTGCTGCTCACCTACAACGACGGACTCCTGGAGCGCGCTGAGACTCGCGGCGACGGCGAAGTCGGCGAGGACATCACTCGCAACGTCCGGGTGATGCAGGGAGTGCCCCAGCGCACCGCCTGGGTCGGCATGGCCTACGTCCGCGCCGAGATCATGTGTCTCAAGTCGGACTTCGCGGCCCACTTCCCCGGCGAGTCGAACACCCGCAACACGGCCAGCGGCACGGCGAAGCGTCAGTCCAACTGGCAGAAGGCGAAGCACCTCACGGTCATCGCCTACAACCTCACCCTGGAGAAGCACCCCTGCGGCGACCGGGCGGGTGAGCTGGCTGACCTCGTGAGCCAGGGCTTCCGAGTCCCCAACTCTCGTCTGGTCACGGCGCAGTCCCTTATCGCGCTCCGCGAAGCCTACATCAAGGGCGACCGTGCCGCGCTGGACTACGACATCGACGGCTGGGTGGTCGAGATCAACGACACGGACAAGCGTGAGTCCTACGGGACGCACAGCTTGCGCCCTCGCGCCGCTGTCGCGGTGAAGTTCCCTCACGAGTCCAAGGCCAGCACCCTGCGCAACATCGTGTGGCAGGTCGGCAACTCCGGGCGCATCACCCCCGTGGCTGAGTTCGACCCGGTTGAGCTGGCCGGAGCCATGGTGTCCCGCGCCTCCCTCTACAACGTGGCCTACGTTGAGGGCCTGGCCCAGGACGCCGGGGTGCCCCACCTCTACCCCGGCGACCTCATCGAGGCAGCGCGACAGAACGACGTGATCCCCCGCGTGGCCAGCGTGCTGTCCTCGGCGGGCGGAACCCCGTTCACCACCCCGACCAGCTGCCCCACTTGCGGCTACACCCTGGAGATGTGCAAGGGCCTCACCGGGGCTGAGGGTGAGTACTTGATGTGCTACGGTCCCGACTGCGGGGCTCGCGTCATCGGGATGATCCTCCGCTGGGTCGAGAAGGTGAACATCCTCCACCTCGGAGAGGCCCTGGTCCGCGCCCTGGTGGAAGCGGGTGTGATCTCGGACATCGCGGGGCTGTACGGACTCGACGAGACTGAGCTGGCGAACTTCGAAATCGACGGGCGTCGGTTCGGGGGCAACGCCAAGCGCGTCATCGCCTCGCTGAACAACTCCCGCACCATGCCGGTTGACCTCTTCGTCGGCTCGCTGGGCATCAACCTGGTCGGACGCAAGATGGTCAGCCTCCTGGTGGACGCGGGCTACGACGACCTCAACAAGCTGGCCTCGGTCACCGAGGCGGAGATGGCTTCGGTGCCGGGCTTCGGTGCCGGGCGGGCGGCTGCCTTCCGCGCCGGGTTCGAGGAGCGCAAGCCCCTGATGCTCCACATCCTGGCCTCGGGCGTCCAGATCATCAAGCCCGTCAAGGTAGCCGCGACTGGCTCCTCGATGACCGGCCAGGCGGTCTGCATGACCAACTTCCGCGACGCGGACATGGCCGCGAAGATCGTGGCCGAGGGCGGACGCATCGCCTCCGGTGTCAGCCGGAACACCACCCTCCTGGTGAACGGCAAGCCCGCCAAGACGACGGGCAAGGTGAAGAACGCGCTGGACCTCGGCGTTGAGATCCTCACCGTTGACGAGATGTGGACCCGGCTGGGAGGTCGCTCGTGAGACTACTCATCCCTGCCCTGGGTCACCCGCTTTGCCTCCTCGAGGACTGGACGTTCCCCCTCCACGAGGAGCGCCGGAACCACAAGTTCTCGAAGCTCTTCCGCCTGAACAAGACGTAACCAAAGGGAGGACCCACATCATGAGCGACGCCGCAGCTGGCCTGAAGAGCTACCTGGAGCAGGTCTCGGGGATGATCAGCGGGATGGGAAGCCACCCGGACATGCTCAACATGCATGAGCTGGTGCTTGAGCACGGGACCCTGTTCCCCGCGCCGGGTGAGTCTCTTTCCGAAGCGGAATGTGAAACGGTCGACCGGGTCGGGTCGGGCCTCCAGTTCGAGATGAAGGAGTGCTTCTACAACGCCCAGCGACTGGCGGCCATCTCCGGGGGCGAGCTTCGCTACTTCGAGGGTTTCGCAACTCGCATCATTCCCGTGCACCATGCCTGGGTCGTGACCCCCTCTGGGAAGGTGGTCGACTTGACCTGGCGTCTCATGAAGGAGGACGGACCGCTGGCTGACCGCAAGGTTCCCCAGCAATGGGCTGACTGTGCTGCCTTCGGCCAGATGGCAGACAGCGTCGCCTACATGGGCGTGGAGATTCCCGAGGCTGTAGATGCCCTTGACCGGATGGGCGAGCACGGGTGGTGCTACTCATACCTGGATGACTGGACCGACAACCGCAAGATGCTCGAGCGGTCCCGCTGGGAGAGTGCGTGACAATCCCTCCCCTCACCCTGGAAGAACTTGTTCAAAGCACCCTGCAGTTCGGCCACCTGACACACGTGACGGGCAGCCCTGGTTCGGGCAAGACCTCCTTCGCCCTGCGGGCAGCCAGCCTCGCCTTGTCGGCGGGCCTCCCAGTGTGCTACGTGGACCCCGAAAGGGTGGCCTCTGCATACCTAATGGGGCACATGGGCATCAAACCGGGCGGCAACTTCGCTCTGGTGCAGTCAGCACAGTTACACCAGATCCGAGATGTTGCGCTCTCCTTCTTGAACCGACACCCCTTCGGGCTGCTGATTCTGGACGACATACATCGCTGCACCACCCATGAAGAGCACATTGGTGCTGACTGGGAGAGAACCCTGAACACTCTTCGGGCCTCGATGTCCTCCGTTTCTATCGTCGCCCTGGGTAGGGGTCAACGTGTCTTTGACTACTTGGCCGATCGGGTGATCAGACTCACTCGAGAGCGTGAGGGCTTCGGATACCGTTTCACGAAGGACCAGACCGGCCTGAGCGGTCTCTCCGGCGACTTCACCATTCCGGGGGTTTCACTGTGAGCCTTTGCTCCCCTCATTCTCCCTGCCGCTGCGGCTACACCGGGGAAGGTGTCCACCAGTGTCACGCCGGGAGAGATCCCCGCGACCCAGATGCCCGGTGCACCCAGCCTGGGGTCGAACGTCTCATCGCTCGTCCGGTAGGACTGGCCGGTGTCCAGATGAAGCTCGGGGCTACCCTGGGCTGCTACTGCGCGGAGCACTGGGAGGCCGCAGGATTCGCCGACCTGGCCGAGAAGATCCGCGCCGACGCCCCCCATTCTCAAGGCTGAGAACCGGGGCTCGCAGAAAAGTTTGGTCCAAGGGGGTTCGGGGAGCATTCTCCAGACGTAAGCCATGACGGAGAGTGCAGTGGCAGTACTGGGGTTCACCGGAACCAGTCGAGCTTTGCCGGCGACCAGCCGCGACCGCATCGACGGAGATCTGGCGACCCTGGTAGAGCGACACAAGCCTACAGGCATAGTCACGGGCGCTTGCGTCGGCGTGGATGCGTATGTGCACCACTGGTTCGCGGATCATTTCCCGGAAGTACGCCGCACGGTGGTGTTTCCGGGAAACCTGAAGGCTACGGACCCCAGCGTCGCCGATACAGCACATGAGGTGCAGCGCATGCCCGCTGGGTCCAGCTACCGTGCCCGCAATACACGCATGGTTGAACTTTCCGACACCATGGCGTCTTTCTGGACAGGCCAGGAGCGGTCTGGCACCTACATGACAATGAACATTGCACGGCGGGCCCAAAAACTCGAGAGCAAGGACATCTTCGGCGTGGGTCTTTCCGACTCCGAGGTACGAAATCGCTACCTTGAGCTCCAACCTACGCGGTAAAACCAAGTTTAGAGGGCGCGCACGCCCTCTTGCAAGTTACTTTTCCCTCAAGTACCAAATCAAGGGGTCTTTAGGATGCAGCAGGCAACCCTTTTCGCGCGAACAGAACACGGCGGCCACCGTGTCACCAGGGTCCCTGCGGGGGTTCTGGTAGACTGGCCGCAGGGGACTCGGAAGTACCCCAATGCGAAGCGGGCGATCATCGCTCTGGTGAATAGGGACCCAGACGCACTGCCTACTGCTTACGACCCCCATCTCACGTTCGACCGGTACTTCCGCCAGGGACGCTATCGTCGGGTGCAATACCCAGCTCTGGACACACTGACCCTCTTCCGGTCCGACCCGAAGAATCAAGTGACCATCACCAAGCGGGCTGCACCCCCGGTGATCCCAGACGTTCTCACTGTCCATGTGCCCCTGGGCATTGATCTCGATCGGAGGTACATGGAGGTTCGGAAGATCTTCTTCGCAGGCTTCTGCGCTCGGGTCTTTCGAATGGGGTACGATCCCGAGGACGTGTTCCAGGAGCTTTGCAAGGGGCTCCTGATCCGCAACAGTGGGAAGTGTCCCTTCGACCCCCGCAAGAGTTCCTTCGGACACTACATCCACATGGTCGCGGGCTGCATCCTCTCCAACTACCGTCGCCGCTACTCCAGACTCTCTCGGAACGAGAGCTTCGGTGTACGCACTCACGACGGGGAAATCCTGGACGTAGCCGAAGCGGACCTGGTGACCTGCGAGCCTCGGCAAGAAGGAGCAGCAGAGCTCAGAGCGGCCCAGAGGACTCTGATCCCCCGCATTATCCGGGAGGCCCAGTCTGAGGGCCACAACCCGACGGATGTGGAGGCCTGTGTGGGATACATCTCCGAGGGACACAACTTCAAGGAGACGGCAGCCTTGGCTGGGTGTTCTGTTTCCGCAGTGTCAAGCATCGCGAGGGTAATCCGAAGGGTGGCCGCCGACTGGGCAGACACCGAGGGCAGCTGAACACCCTATACAGCTGAACACTCCTCGCAGGTTTTGGAGTTCAGATGCCCGTCAGTGGGGAGCAGCTCAGTCTTGCCTACAAGAACCCGTGTCGGGTTGCCACCCTGGCAGACGTTGCCACGCTTGCAGGCGGAGCCCCCTCCACAGTAGACGGCATCAGCCTGGCAGCGGGCAACCGCGTCTTGGTCAAGGCCCAGACACCAGCCTCCGAAAACGGGATCTACGAGGTAGAGACGGTCGGGGGAACACTCTTCGCCGGGGCCTACAACTTCGTCGACTCGATGGTGTTGATGTCCAGTGCGTTGCCCATCGCCTTCAGTCCTCCCGTCAAGATCCCGGCGCTGGCTATAGTCAAGGCGAGCGTGTGGTCATCCTCTACGAGCTTTGACATCTCAGCACGAGTATCGGGAGTGCTCGTTGACGACTGAGAGCCCGACCAAGAATGAGTGGTGGGTCTACGTCATCCAGAGCCTCGAAGTCCGAACCGGGAAGCGGGGGAACCCCCTACCGGGGTTCCACTACGTCGGTGCGACCACGGACCCTCTCCGCCGCCTGAGACAGCACAATGGGGAGATCAAGGGTGGGGGACGCTACACCTCGACGCATCGCCCGTGGCTGATGCGCGCCGTCTTCGGCCCGTATGCGAATCAGAGCGAGTGTCTAAAGGCTGAGCGCGCCCTCAAGAAGGGGAAGCGCAGCACCGCCCGTGTAGCCTGGGCTCCTTCCGACTCAAAGTGGTGCCGAGGGCTGGGTCCTGAGGACCCGAGGGTCAAGCAAGCGAACGACGCCCGGAAAGTGTCCGATTAGCTGGACCGCTTCCCACGCGTGTGTGCAACGATAGTGAAACCACCGCCTGAGCACTACGGGTAGAAGGTTGTATGCTACTCCCTCCGACCGGATTTCGATACTGGCCCGACCTGCCCTTCTCCAGGGCAGCGGACCCAGTGTACTCCCGGCAGTCGGGCCTGGGGTCTCGGATCACTGTGGGTCGGGAGACGGTAGAAGGCACAGACATTCTGGTGATCTGCCGGGGGTCCAAGCACCGAGAGCTGCAGACCTTCGCGGACTATGAGCCTGTAGGTCAGCCTCTCTTTGTCAAGGTAGCCGGACGCTACCGAGCACCCGAGCACAACGGTGGGGTGAAGTTTTCGGTCGGGAAGGTCACCAACAAGGCGAACCCGACCTGCCTCTTCTGCGAGGGCAAGGGCACCTTGTGGGGAGGCTGCTTTCACTGCTGGTCCGGGACCCCTCTGTGGGAACAGCCCTGGAACCACGGGAAGGCATGGTTGCTGGTGGGCTGCGAGGCATCTACAGATACCCAGTGGGTCCGCAATATCGCCGGCACTCGCGAGGGGTCCCGCACCGGCATTGAAGACATGCCGGAAAAGGGCATCTCTTACCAAGAGGTGATGCTGGACGTGTGGCTCCGCCGAGGGCAGCGGCTTCGGTAGAGGGCCGAGGTGAGTATGAGATAGGTAAGCCCTCGCCAGGAGGTCTCCGCATGACCAGCAGAATCCGTACAGGCCCTGGACGACAGGCTCCTTCGAACCCAGACCCCAACTCACAGAGAGCCAAGCTCTGGAAGTGGATCAAGGAGAACGGGCCTGTCAATGTGCGCCTGGCCGCATTGAGAACAGGCATCAACCGGGAATCTGTAAACTCCGCAATCGGGAAGGGGACTACCCAGACCCCCGCCTGGTATCGGGAAGTGGACCCGCCACCGAACTTTCCCGCCGACCTCCCTCAGAACCACCGAGGCGGACGCTGGGTAGTGGCCATCGCCGAGAACGACCCCTTCCAGAGGAAGTCCTCCCCCGTGGAGGCAATGTTCGCTGCTCCGACTCGGACGACCCCCGCCGACCTTCGGAACCGAGTAGCGGCGAAGATCGCCGCCCTCACTGAGCCTCGGGACGCCCGCTGGCTGGCCGAAGCCCTGGGCGAAGCCCACAACCAGGTCTCCACCACCCTCTCCGGGTTGATGCTGGAGAAGCTCCCACGGGTTTACCGAGGTGAGTCCGTGGGAGACAAGATTCGGATTCCCGGGTCTCGCTGCCGAACCTGGCACTACCTGTCGAGCAAGGAAGCCTGGGACCTGTGGCTGCACGGTGCTCCCCTGCCTGAGCCGGTTGCCAAGCCTCCCCCGCCGCCCCTGAAGCTCCCTCCGACCGAGACGCTCAACGAGATTATCGCAGACTCCGATTCCCGAATCGAGCGTATGGAGAAGGTCCTGGAACGGGAGCGACGCCAGAACCGGTTCCTCAAGGCAGTCAAGTCAGGAGACTTCAGTGAAGCACCCGAGTAATCTGGACGCACATCAGATCTGGCCCGGAATGTGGCTGGGGTCCTACCCTGGGAAGAAGCTCCTTCCAGAGTTTGTAGTCATCTGCGCATCACCGACCCTCGGCGAGCCCCACCCCGAAGGAGTCTTCATCGCCTATGGGATGCACGACAAGGAGGGGGAGGTGCCAGAAGGAGGGTTGCCCCGAGAAGGGCGAGTCGGTCACGACAGGGGTCGGGGGTATCATCTCAGGCCCGGAGGATGACTGAGATGAACTACGACGCGATCGGCAAGCGGGTGCACGCCTGGCGCCAGAAGAACTTCGGCCGCCAGACCCCCATGCGCAACGCCCACCAGGTCGTCGAGGAGTGCAGCGAGGTCCAACTCGCCGTTATCGAGGGCAACCGAGTCGAGATGGCCGAGGAGTTGGCTGACGTCATCCTGGCGGTCTGCGGGTTCGCCGAGGCCGAAGGGATCAAGGTCCAGTCCGCCCCCGACATGTCCCAGCGGACGCTGGGTGCTCTGTTCGTGGCTGCTGGATGCCTCTCTCGCTGCGTGGGCAAGTCCCACGAGGGGATTCGGTCCGAGTCCCGAGGCACGCTGCCCGAAGCGCTCTCGAGCATCCTGGGCTCTGCAGAGAACCTCATCGCCATCTACGGCTTCACCAGCATCTCCAGTGTGGTCGAGTCTCGAATCCAGAGGATGGAGAGCCTGGATTTCACCGCAAACCGGGAGACCGGAGGTGTCCCAGAGGCCTGAGACGGGTCTATGCAGTTCGGCGAAGACTGGGCCGGAAGAGTGCTACCGCGTCCCTGGACCCTGAGGTGTTCTAAGGTTTCCCTGGCGCCTCCCCCGACGTAACTCAGTGGGAGGCAGAATGGCATCCGCAGATAGAGAGGGGAGCAACTGGCGGGGAAAGATGTCCCGACCCAGCCCCGCGCAGGTGGGGACCCTCAAGGTCCGTCTGCTGGACCTTGAGTCGGGGATGGGGGTCACCGACCCCTGGGGTCAGTTCGACAACGACCCAGACCTGGGGGAGATCCTGGAGACGGGTCGGTGCTTCCACACGGACGGTCTGAGGTTCCTCTGGGGGAATGACGGCGCGTGCCACTGGAATGTCTCGCGTCTCTTCAGAGAGGGCAGTGTGTCAGCGATTGTGATCGGCTACGCATACCACCCGTGGCGGCAGGGCTGGTTCCAGCACACCTGGGCCCAGGCCGACGGTCGGGTCGTAGAGACCACCCGGGACAACGAGGACTGCACGGTGTACTTCGGTATCGCCCTGGAAGGGGAGGACGCCGAAGCATTCGCTGCCTGGACTGAGATGCACCCTCCCGGGAACGGCGTGGTGCGGATGATGAGGTAGGGTCAGCTTGTCGGGTACGGTAGCCTTCACCAGAGGTCTCTATGTCCCGTCCCGGTTTTGTTCCCGCCCCGTCTACCGAATGCCCCAGCCACATCGGGCTGGCAGTCTACGATGTCCGAGCGGGTCGCGCCGACGAGCAGACGTACACCACTCTGCGAACCCACTGGGGGACGATGGACTTCTACCTGGTGGCGGTTGAAGCGGTGTACTATGCCAACGACTGGGAATTCAACCAGAAGGAGAAGACGCTCTTCCGGAAGATCTTCCGAGGTACGCTCACCGAGTAGGACAGCGGATTTCCGGCTTCGCGGATTGTGCGGCGGGTATAGGGGTGCATAGGTTCCTCCTCAGTCACGAGAGGGTGGTTACTTTAGGCTCGTCGGGTTGTTCACAGCGGCCCGACGAGCCGCCCCCGCACGAGGGCCAGGAGTTTCACTAAAGGGTAACAGAACCCGGAGGTGCTCTGTGCGAGTGACTGTAGAAGGGGAAGCGGGCGGGGGTAAGACCACTGTGGCGGTTCTGGTCGCCAAGGCTCTTCTGGATGCCGGGTTCGACGCTAAGATCGGCACCACTGGAGAGGATCTGAACGCGGCGCTCCTCTCCGCCGAAAAGGTCGCTGGAGTAGCGCAGGACTGCGGCGAGGTCGTCGTTCGAACACGGCAACAGCCTCGTCGTATCGAAAGCCTGGAACCTCTGGATGACCCTGCATCCCGGACCAGGGACCCGAACGGGACCCTGTACTCCGTGGTGAGCGGCATCCTGGTGGGGTTCACTCACGTGCTCCAGTCCCGCGACGGCTGGGTCGATATGATCACCACCAAGCAGGCCCGAAAGGAGGTGCGCGCCCTCCTGTTGAAGGCAGCGCGAGGCGAGATCACCGAGGCCGAGATCGAGGCCCTGTAGAATGAGTCAATTCATCAATCGGACCAAGCTGCCCCCTGAGGCGTTCCGTTGCCCCACCTGCAATGAGGAGGCTGGGACCTGCGCCCACACGGACAAGAAAACGAACCCTCGCTACGAGGTGCGGGTCGCCGGGACTATCACCGGACGCCGCGAGCCGATGAACGAAATGCTCGTCATGGGTCCGGTCACTCCGAAGCCGATGAGGACTCCGAGGAGCCTGGGGGCGATCTTCAAGAGGTCGTAGGAGTCCGAGCAGCGGTAACTCTGAAACTGGAGGAACCGCATGAAACTCGGCGACCGGATGAAGATGTACGAGAGGGCCGAAGCAGGGCGCACCGCCTTGCCAGGACTGCCTGTTGTCATCCGACTGGACGGCAAGACCTTCAGCAAGTGGACGCGAGGGCTGGAGCGTCCCTACGATTCCCGTCTCTCGGACCTGATGGTTGAGACCACACGCCACCTGGTCAAGGAGACTGGCGCGTGCATCGGGTACACCCAGAGCGATGAGATCACTCTGGTCCTGGCGCCGCACGGCCCAAACTCCGAACCGTGGCTCGGAGGGAAGCTGCAGAAGCTGGTCAGTATCACTGCCTCCCAGGCGACTGCGTTCTTCAACGCTGCCGTCCTCCAGGCGATCCCGGAGAAGGCGGGCAAGCTGGCTGTTTTCGACAGTCGGGCCTGGGTAGTGCCCAGCCGTGAAGAGGCTGTCAACGCATTGCTATGGAGAGAGCTGGACGCCACCAAGAACTCCATCTCTATGGCGACCCGCCACTACTACTCGCACAAGCAGATGCACAAGAAGACTGGCTCCGAGATGCAGGACATGCTGCACGCAGTCGGCGTCAACTGGAACGACTATCCTGCCTTCTTCAAGCGTGGTTCGTTCTTGCGAAGGGTCGTGGTTGAGCGGACACTGACCCCGGCTGAACTTGAGGGACTTCCCGAGAGACACGATGCACGTCGGAACCCCGACCTGGTGGTGACTCGTTCCAGCATCGAGGTCTGCCCGATGCCCCCGTTCATGCAGGTGGTGAACCGAGCTGACGTGGTCTTTGAAGGCGCAGAGCCCCAGGTGGCCCAGTAGCTTCCCTGGCTGGCTTCCCGACGTAAGAGAAGCGAAGGAGTCTACCATGTCTGCCGATCCTGCCCTCCCCGTGGAAGCCGTCGAGGTCCCCGAGGTTGCCGAGCCGGTGCTCGTCACCCGCGTCTACTCCATGGCCCGCAAGGGGGCGCTGGAGTTCCCCTACAACCTCGAGGTCGGAAACGACACCGTGGTCTGCTTCAGCAAGGAAGTGTCCCCGCACGGGACCATGCGATCGCCTCGGGTGGGCGTGTTCAAGCGCAGCGAACGGTTCACGGGCCACTCCACTGAGGTCACCGACCCCCGGGAAGTCCTGGCGGCCATGACTCGCGCCATCCCCCTGCTGGACGAGATGAAGTCGTCCTTGGAAAGCGGATGATCGCTATCACCCGCTACACCCTGATCGCCCATGAGGCTGAGCTGGTTGCTTCGGCGTTCGAGCTGGGCCACATCATCGACGACCCCCCTGCCTGCGTGAAGGACTGGATGTCGGCCCAGATGGGTTCGACCTGGTCCCGCCAGATGAAGGACGCCTTCCTGGGTTCGGCCGGAACGGTCTTGGGTCCTCGGCTTCGAGCAGGCCTGACCTTCCACGACCTCACCAAGATGGTGATTGCTCTGCATATCATCCAGGGTGCCTGGGAGAACCTTCCCGAGGGTGCTCCCGAGATGGCGGAGTCCCTCGCTCGGAAGAAGGTGCGTGCCCGCGAGACCTGCGAGCAGGCCGTCAAGGTTCTGACCCACGCGGAGGATGAGTGATGCGCTGGGAAACTAACAAGGTGGTCGAGGTCCTGCGTGCAACCCTCGACGAGCGACACGTGCTTCTGGTCGGCGAGTATCCTGGCGGGGACCACGACACCATCGAGGTCACGGTCAAGCGGGACAACCCGGACTACGACCCCGAGGACCACTGGTCGCGGAAGACGAGCAACATCTCCCTCTGCGGGATGCGCCACGAGGAGATCTCCAAGTCCGAGTGGAACGACGCGGTCGTCGACTACGTGTTCGTCTGCTACGACCGCCACGGTATGGTGAACGCCAGCCCCGACGAGCACGCGCTCTACGCCGAGATCGCCAGGGCCCTCAAGCCGCTCGGCCTCAAGGCGAACAACCAGGGCTGGAAAGCATTCTTCTAAGGAGCCGAAATGAGCAGCATGTGGCTCTTCTTGGTTGTGTATGTGGTCATGCACACCGCCCTCTACGCCCAGGTCCTGAAGAAGGACCGCAGTGCCATTACCCAGATGGGTCTCATGATGCTGGGCCTGGTTCCCGTCTTCGGGGTCTACGTGCTGGGCGAGCAGGCCCTCTACGAGGCGGGGAAGATCAAGAGGCCACCCGCACTCCCGCCGCCAGAACCTGAGTCCAGGGTGGTTCGGAAGGTCTACCCCGATCAGGAGCCGAAATGAGTTCACTCGCACAAGCCCGCGCCCTTCTGGAGAAGCAGGATGCCCTGGCCGTCGCCGTGCTGGAGGCTACTCGAAAAGGCCACCTGAGGTGGAACATACAATTCCGGCCTCGCCTGCCCCCCTTGCTGTGGACTACTCTCGGGGAAGGACGGGTCTCTATTTCCGAAGGTCCGGGTGCGATGCCGCTTGTTTTGTCAGACAAGCGGGGGCGGCACGTGATCAGTATCCGCCACGCAGGGAACCGAGAACTCTACCAGCTGGCCTATGCGCAGACCACGGAAGAAGGCACCGAGGCAGACGACGTAATCGCGGAGGCGATGGCTTTCCTCGAGACCCTCGACGGGCCCCAGCAGTCCGGCGAGCCGCTCGGTTAGACCCTACCCTCGGATCAGCCGAAGGTGTTGCCGAAGGCTACACTGCCAAGCTGGCCGATGACCCGAGCCCCTGCCGGGGGTGAGCACGCGCTCTTCTGCGACCAGGAGGGTTCCCCGCCACAGCCCGAGGCGTAATGTGGGTGGAGGGACTCGTATATGGTCAGTCTTCAGCCTCGCCCACACGTAGAGAACGTAGAGACACGGGTTCTCCGAGACTACCAGGATGATGCAGCGAAGTTCTGCATCTCCGAGATCATGGACGGGCAAGATCTCGTGGTTCTGGCCATGCCCACGGGCTCGGGAAAAACGCTCACCACTCAGTACACCCTGGCAAAGCTGCGACACCACTTCCCTGGTGCCGTCATCGCCACCCCGTTCATCGCAATCGAGGAGGGCTTCCGCCCGACCCACCTGATGAACGTGTTCCGCCCAATGGAGCCGGGGGTCGCCTCGGACTCTTGCTGCGTCATCGACCCCACCTGGTTCATGGAAGACCTCCGCGAGACCGGGGATAAACGAGGGCATTTCGATACTGCCCTGTCCGGCTCCTCCTCCCGCCCCTTCCTCCCCACAACGCACTCCCAGCTGACGTCGTGGGACATTGAAGCCCTTCCGGAAGATCTTTGTGAGCGGATCCTGGTCATTGACGAGGCGCACCACCTCATGTTTGATAAGGAAGGGCGACCCCTGAACGAGCTGTCGGTCTTCTTGAAGGCCTGGATGGACAGGATGGGCACAGCTATCCTCTTGACGGCGACCCCGTACCGCACGGATGGGGCCCAGGTCTATCTGAACTACGCAAGGGTCTACACGAGGACTCTGGCTGAGCACATGAACTCTGGGTGGGCTCCCCGCAACCTTCGCGTCGAGTCCCACATACTGACATCGACTGCAGAGTCCACCGAGGAGATGTCGGGCAACGTGTTGCCGAAGGACCTGGGCTCATCCCTCGTTGAGATCGCAACACGGTGGGTTGCCGACGGACAGCAAAAGGCGATCATCAACGTCCCCTCCAAGGGGTCCGCTGAGTTCGCGGATGCCTTGAAGGAGGTCCTGGAACAGCTGTCACCAGGGGTCCGAGTCTTGAACGCCGTGGGGGACACCCCCTCTATCAAGGAGACCCTCAACGCTGCCCTCGAGCAGGAACGGGCCGTCACCCGCTACGAGGACTCGCAAGTCGATGTGATCATCGCGTGTCGCCGGTTTGACGAGGGCGTTGACTGGCCTCTCTGCTCTCAGGTCTACATCTGCAACATCCCCGCCTCGATGAGGCTCATCGTCCAGCGCCTGGGTCGAGCCCTCCGCTCGAAGGCTGGGATCTCGGACTATCCCGAAGAGTACCGGGACCAGGCGACCCTCACGTTCCTGGTCTCTCGGGTCACCCAAGATCTTCTCGAGCAGTACGAGCGCCAGCACCACGACCACGCCTTCCTGCTGGCCTGCTTCCTGGCAGACTGGGAGGTGGGCAAGACCTTCGGGGCTGCCTACCGGATCCGGTGGGAACGTGCGTGGTCTCGCCGCCCCAAAGTCCCCTTGGACGACCCCGACCAGGATGACCTTCAGGATTTGCGCGAGCGGCAGCTGGCTGTCGTCCCAGACCACATCCGACAGCACATGCTGAAGGAGATCGCCCTGGTCGAGGCTCGGCTTCGGAAGTCAGGGATCCCCTCAACGGTCAGCGAGATCGTGAAGGTGCTCGAGGTCAAGAACCTCAGCAGCCTCGAGAAGCAAGCCGTCCTCCAGATCCTCCTCGAGCGTGTCGGGGGTGGCGACCAGGCCCTCGAAGACCGGATCACAGCTCAGCTCAAGAAGCTGCCCAAGAACCCCGTGCGCGAGGACCTCGTCGAGATCTTTCGGGCGGTCATCGCTGACTACTCCGACCGGACCGTGGCCGTCCTCGACGGTGTCCTGAACACCTTCTACACAGAGATGACCGGAGCGGACGCGCAGGAGGTGGCGGATAGGCTGGGTCGCCGCCATTTACTCAGTAGGGGGGTGATCATCACCGCGATGGATCTCTATGCTTCTGACTGGGGGAGATGGCCTCATGTCGGTTTGGGAGACGCTTCCTCCTACTTCGGTTTCCCCATTACATGGCGCGACGTAGACTCAGCCCTCTCAAATGGGTATCGCTCTCTCCCCGGAGGGTCTTCGTTGAAGAGGCTGTGGGATGCCTCGCACGAACTTTCGCCTCAAATCATTTCAGAGGCTGCGAACAAGTTTCGGGCGGTGCACGGAAGGTGGCCCACCTACTACGACGGGGGTACAACCGAGTATTTCGGCTTTCCCGTCTCTTGGAAGATAGTCAACCAATGTCTATCCGAGGGGCGTAGGGGTTGCCCTGGGGGGGAGACTCTGTCAGGGTTCCTTCGGGGCGGTCGGGGGGAGCTGAACAACGCTCAGATCGTTGCTCATGCGAGGGCCTATGCCTCGGACCACGGAGGCACGCGACCCTCGGCTGCGTCTGGGGATGCTTCCGCCTACTTCGGCTTCCCCATTACCTGGGTTGCCGTAGACTCTTCTTGTAGAAGAGGGCACCGGGGACTCCCCGGAGGGACTTCTTTGGGACGCCTTCTTGATGAGGCAGGGGTTCCACGAGGGCCCCGATCTACGTCCGCCCCTTTGTCGGAACTTCGGATTATTGAAGCTGCCAAGGAATACGCTTCGGATCACGGAGGCACGCGACCCAACAAAAAGTCGGGGGATGCTTCCGCCTACTTCGGCTTCCCCATCACTTGGCAAGCTGCGAACGGTGCATTGGGCAAGGGTCTTAGAGGTCTTCCGGGAGGAACTACCCTTGCCAAGCTGCTCACCGAGGCGGGTCTATGAAGACCGACTTCACCCGAGCAGGCCTCTCCGCAGAGGGTTTCGACGCCAAGGAATCGACCCGGCGTATGGCTCTCGAGCACGCCCAAGAGAGTCCCATCCTCTGCTCCCGAACGACTGGGAAGCTCAGGTTCGGGTGGCTCGAACTGGCTGGCAAGGGCGCTCCGACGCTCGACCTCCTTCTCCGAGAAGGAGCGATCACCCCAGACGGTCCGATCTTCCACGGGGTCGATCTTGATCCTGAAGTCGTGGCTGGGTGCGAGGTCCTGTACGCGGACGCCCCTACTGAGTTCCGCCAAGGGCGTCTCGAGACACTGCTTCTCCAAGAAGACCTCTTCCGGGACGTAGGAGTCCTCGTCTTCGACAGTGAGTACGTGGTGCGCCGGAAGAACCTGGAAGCGCTCCTGGGCCCCGTGGCGGCATTCGCACGCCGGCAACAGGCTCGACTCGGCGACTTCCTACTCGTCGTCAACATCTGTCCAGGCCGGTCCTCCGCAGAGGACTTCGAGTCCTACCGAGAGACACTCAGTCGACTCTTGGGGATTGACCTACAGGCGGGCCACTTCCACCGCTACCACTCCGGTCTCATGGGCATGGCCTGGTTGGCGGTCAGACTCGGCTTCTGACCTGAGGACCAGTCCCTCTGACCCAACCCTCGGCGAGCCTGGTCCTAAGCATGTCGTGGGGGACCCGGAGGCGCTCGATCTCCTCTCCCTGGTAGCGGTGGACCCACAAGCCTGTCCCGCAAGCTCCCAGCTTCCCTCTGACCCAACCGCCCTCAGCGGGGATGTCGGAGGGGAACACTCGGCGGTTCCTCTCGCCGTTGTTGATCCAGACGCGCCCCTTCTGCTGGGCTGAGATCTTCGCTCGGGTTTCAGAGCCGTGCTGAGTAGGCTGGGCTACTGCTCGCTTCTTCGCCGACTCGCTCATCTTCCGCTTCGTCTCTGGCGTGTTCTTTCTGCCGATGTGCTTCTTTCGGCGCTTTTCGATGGTCTCGGGGGACTGTTTGACCCCTGTAAGGCGCTGGCGGGTGGCCTCGCCGGCACGCGCCCTGCCCTCAGGGGTGATGCACTTCGAAGCCGTGCGGATCTGCCGTCGGGCCTTTTCAGCATTTTCTGGGTTCTGGCGCCAGGACTCGACCTGTTTGCGGATCGAGGCCTTTGAACGAACCTTGCCTGTCTGGGCCTCGGACATGCGTTGAAGCATCTCGGGAGTCCAGTCTGTGAAGGCACCCCCGTGGGCGTGGTTAGCCAGATTCACGCAGTCGGGCTTGCAGAAGTGTTTATCCAGCCACGCTTGCTCAAACGCGACTCGGTCTTCGCGGGTCGCGCACGTCTTGAGGGCCTGCGGCTCGAACCGTCTGTATTTGTTCCAGACGTTCTGCATGCGAGGGTTACCGTGCGAGCCCCGCTGTAGCTCAGCCAGGTGCTGCCCCCATCGATCTGCAAAGCTCTTTGTTCGGCCTCCGTAGTAGTGCGTGTCGGAGAGCCAGATGATGTAGAGCCCCCCACCAGGGGGTGGGGTATAGGGAAGCAGCATGTTCAACCTCTTGTAGGAGGGGTTGGGGGTGTCAGACCCGTAGGAGCGTTGGCGCGCTTCTACGGGTCGCTCGGGCTATCCTACCCGAAAGTGTTGCCAAAGGCCACGGAACCCAATTGGCCGATGCTGCCGTCGTTCCCCGTTGCGATGAATTCTCCGTAGGTCGTAGAGGCATCGTGGATGTCAGTAGCGGTTGCTTCCCCGCTCTCGGACACCAGGGCCGACTCCTTCATGAAGCCGGAGTTGCCGCCGCTCGTCCACCAGCAAGCCTCGTAGAACGTCACCAGGATGTTGTGGGTGCCCTCGGTTGCATCCACACTCGATCCTCCGAGGTTCTGCGAGTAGGTCAGCGCGCTGACGCCGCCCGTGAAGTCTCCGCCTGCCTGGATGTTGGCGCCGCCGGAGAACTCGTAGTCGGCGATGACCGAGAAGACGATCTCCTGGCGAATGTCGAAGGGCCAGCGGTGGTGCTTCAGCGACCGCATGGGACCAGACACGCCGCCTGCGTAGCCGGAGGACTGCCAGAGAGTGCTCAGGTAGAGCAGCTGACGTTCGAAGGAGAGCGTCGTGGCGGAGGTGATGCCGGGCACGACCTCAGCGATCTGGTCGCCGAAGCCGATGCCGCGAACCTCTTCCACAGGACGGCTTTCCTGAGGGGTGAACTGGCCGAGCACGCCGATCTGGTAGAGGACATCCGTGGCGCCGTAGGCAGGGGCCAGGATGCGGACCTTCTGGGAGACAACAGACCGAGTGTTCGGCGAGGTGCCGAAGCGGTACAGTGGGCTGGTACCCTGCACACCACCCTGCGGGTTGTGGTCACTGTTTGATGCCATGGTGCTAATCCTCCGAGGATATAGACCTTCGAGGGTATAGTCCCACTATTGCTCAAAACGCTCTCAGTTAGATTGAGCCTGCTCCTACACCCACGAGTGATGCAGGGGTACTGTATCTCAGTACGATAGACCACAATCGGAGGCCCTCGTGGACCTGCAGTCTCTAAGAGAAGTTCTCGAGCCGTTGACAAAGTTCGGCCAGGACGAGTTCACCTTCGAGGTGGAGGGGCTCAAGGTCACTATTCGCCCTCTGTTGCCCCGCGAAGAGATCGCATGCCAGCAGTACTCCTCCCAGGTGCTCAAGGACACACAAGAGGAGGAGGAACTCGGCGACGACGATCCTCTCACCCGAGCCGCTTCTCTTCGGTACTTTGACCAGTTCCGTTCTGAGGTCATCAGCTACGCTCTGGTTCAGGTCGGAGAGAACGATCTTCGAAACGTGAAAGCTCTGGCCACCGGGAAGAAGCTGGAGGACGGCACCCCGGTGCGAGTCCCCTTGCAGCGAGCCCTGCGGGACCTCATCAACGCCTCCTGGTCCCGAGCGATGATCACCATCTGCTTCGCGAAGTACGGGGACATGGTCACGGTGATCTCGGAGAAGGCAGACAAGATCGCGAAGGACTCGATCGCCGACCTGGATGCCGAGATCGAGCGCGTGGAGGCTCGGTTGGAGCGCATTCGTTCGGAGCGAGACTTGCGAGCGAAGGGCGACCCCAGCGTCACCTCTCAGCAGATCAAGTCATTGGTACAGGCCGGGAAGGCTCTGGACGAGGAGCTCAACACGGCCTTGGAGCAGGCTCAGGCCGACCGGGTTCTGGCCGCCGCTCTGTCCACGGCGGGCGACGTACCGGAAGACCCCGACGCGCCCCCGGAGCAGGCCTCTCCCCCACTCGAGCACGAAGAACCCCCGACCCCCGCTCCGACGCCGACTCCACGCCAGAGCGTGGTTCCGAAGGCTTCTCCTCCGCCGACCGCTCCGATCAAGCAGCCCTCTCCCCCGGAGCTTCGTTCTTCCTTCGGGGAGTTGGAGGATGTAGACTCTCAGGCTATCGAGCATGACAGACTCGTAGCCGCGCAGGTCGCTGCTCGCGCATCAGCTCGGAAGGATCTGGAGACTGGGGGTTTGTCAGCTGCCACCCCCGAGGGCACCGTGACAACGGGAGATGGGAAGGAGCTTGACGCTTTCCGACTGCCTTCGGAGACTATCTCTGCGAGAGGGGTGAAGCGGAAGAAGGTAGACGAGAAGGAGGCGAACCTGGATCCGAAGCCGGGCGGCGGGACGCGGAACCCTAAGTTCAAGCCTCCTGGGAGCTGACCCGTGGACCGGGAGACCATGCTTCGGGACGCCGCCGAAGATGCTCTCCTACAGGAATCCGGGGCTCGGAGGTTCCTCTACAGAGACGTAGAGGATCTCGTGACCACCGGGTTCCTGCACCACGGTGTGTCTATGGGAGAGCACGAGGTAGTGCTCAGAACCCTAAACCCTCGGGACCTGGATCGTCTGAGCGCTCGAACTATGAACGCTCCCGCTGCGCTCCCCGTGTTGCGCTGGACCGTGTCGTCCTCCATCTGGATGGTCGACGGGTTCGAAATCCCTCTGGACGCCTCCCAGAACGCAGCCTACTGGATCCACAGGTACTGGGTCCGGGACTTGCACCGTCACCACGTAGAGGTTCTGGCCTCTACGATCGACGGGCTCCGCCGACGGACAAGTAGGGCGTTGCGGCTGGTGGAGGCGTTCTGCTACGAGCCCTACTCCAGAGGTCTCTGGCGCATGGAGGGACGGAAGCCGCACAAGCTGGCTGACCAGAACCCCGTGAAGCGCATCTGGGTCGCACACAACCTTTCAGAGGACGAGGCGAAGGAGAGGAATACCCAGTGGGCACACACCCGTGCTATCGTGTCCTCCCTTTCGAACAAGGGTGGGAAGCAGCTGGCAAAGGCAGTGGAGGCCGACGAACAGACAGAGCAGACTCGTCGCCAGCGTGTCATTGAGGCAGCTGTCAACTGGGTCATCTACGGTCTGGAGGACAAGGAAGAGATCACTGTAAAGGTGAACGGCCAGGATGTGAAGGTAGGTCGCATCCACTCAGCCAGCACGGTGTCGGATCTGGAAGAGGAGATGCGCAAGGTGGTCGAGGGAGAGACCGACTTCCACGATACGATGGTGGCCCAATACCACAAGGGGATTCGGGACCAGACAGAACAGAAGCACAAGGCGTACCGTCAGAAGGTCGACGAGGCTCGGGCTCGCGCCGACGCTGCCGAAGACAGGGGGGCTTCTCCCCTGGTGGGGTACACCAAGGAGCAGCTCGAGGACCTCAGTCCCGGAGCGCTGGAGGCCCGCACTACGGCTCGCATCCCAGAGAGCGCGCAGACCTCCTACATGTTCGACAGATACTTCAAGCCGCAGCTGCGAGCGGGGGAGCTCACCCCATCTCTCAAGGTTCAGGACATGACCCAGAAGCCCGGAAAGACCCCAGAGGACGAGGGTTCGTTGCAGGAGAAGATCGCGAAGCGGTCACCTAAGATTTCCGAGGGCTGAGCTTCCACTGGTGAGGCTATCGGGAAACACAGACGAGGCGTTTAGTGTCCGTATCCATCAAGGCGATTGTAGATCTTGCTCTCGGGTCAGTGACCCGTGGGCGGGACTTCTCGAAGGAGATCACCAAACTAACAGGTGATGCTACAGCCAAGGGTGTGCGGCAGGGCGTAATTGTAGGGACAAAGCAGACTCAGCTCAAGGTCGCGCAGACTTTCAGCAATATGCTGGAGACAGGCTTCCGAAAGGGTGCCTATGTGCTACGGGACGAGCTGAAGGCTGCGGGCCAGCAGCAGCTCAAGACCGCGAACGAAATTGCCGACAAGTCCAGCGAGATTGAGCGGGAGAAGGACGAGGAGACCCGCGAGCGGATGAAGATGGAGCGAGAAGCGCTCCAGATGCGTCTCAAGATGGAGCAGAAGGCTCAAGAGAAGCTCATCGACCGAGCGGACAAGGCCACCGAACATCGCATGAGCTTGCTGGAGCGCGCTCGGAAAAGGCGCGACCGCTCCACTACTGAGTCTGTTGAGGCAGGAGCGGACAAGTTCAAGACCGCGATGGAGGGTGCTCTCACTCTGGACACTACTTCGGCCTCGGGGTTCGCAGAGTCCTTGATGAAGGGGCTCTCGGGAGCGGCAGAAGCTGGGGCTGGTGAGTTGATGGCCGGAGGGGCGGCGGGAACCGAGGCAGGAGGAGCAGCCATCGCAGGACTCAGCGTGGCTGCAGGCACTCTGGCCGCTGCCGCTGCGGGCATCGCCGCTGTGGTTGCTCTCTTTGCCGCTGCCTACGGGCAGGCCAAGGACATGAACAAGGCGTTGATGGAGGGAATCAGCGCGATGGACCTGCAGGGGGTCTCCTCGGACGGGCTGGCGCACTCTCTATCAGACTTGCGTGAAGCCGCCACCGATGTCGCCTGGGACTTCCGAATGTCTAAGGAAGACACCATGGGGGCTATCACTGCCTTCCACGAGGCTGGCATCACCATCAAGGAGTTCTCCGGGTTCGCCCGGAACGCTTCTTCTGATGTGGGGCGCTACACGCAGCTGGCGGCCACGGCTATCACCGCCTCGAAGGGTCTGGGGGTCGGGATCTCCGAGATCGCCGAGTTTGCGAACCTGATGAACCGAGACCTGGGTGCTGGTCTGGACAAGGTCCAGGGCGCGTTCGGGATGATCGGGGAGCAGGCCGGCAAAGCGGGGATGAACACCAAGGACTTCTTCGCGGCGATCAACGGCGCGACCTCGGGAATGGCCCTGTACAACTTCCGAGTAGCAGACACGGTGGGTCTCTTCACAGACCTGGTAAAGATCATCGGTGAGGACCTGGCGAAGGAGGAGATCGGCGTCAAGGGCACCTACCGAAACATGAGCATGCAGGACAAGTACAAGTCTCGTATTTTGTCTGGGGGAGGTCGGCAGGATAAGATCATGGCCGCCGATGCTAAGGCGCAGGCGAGGGACTTCGGCAACACCTTCGGCGATCGTCTGGAGAAGGCGGGTCTCGGAGACATGATGACGGGGGAAGGTGACAACCGCACTCTGGACCTGGTGGCCTTGTCAAAGCTCCAGGGCAAGGAGTTCGGGGATACCTGGACCAAGGTCGCCGCTGTAGACCCCGCAGCAGCTCGAAAGCTCGACGACATGCAGAAGCTCAACGCGGGCGGCGTGACCGGTCTGGGCTCAGCCAGTAAGACGGGAGAGCTGGCCCTACAGCTCAACGAAGGTTCCGCGATGCGCGGCGGCAAGATGCTCCGAGATATGACCGGGATGCAACGAGCGATGATGGAAGAAATCCTGGGCATCAACGGAGAGGAGTTCGATCGCCGAGCAGCTCTGGAGACCGGTCTCATGGCGAAGTACGAGATGAAGGGCGGTGCGGCAGGCTTCGACGGGATGGAGTTCTCAGAAGCTCTCGCCTCGGGCAAGCTCGTTGACAACGAAGAGCTCGAGGCCATGCAGGAGAAGCAGTACACCCTCATGGAGCAGACCGCTCGGGATTCTCTCAAGGAGACCACCTCGATCTCGCAGACCTTGAGCAACGGCATCGCGATCGTCCTGGATAAGATCTACGGGGTCCTGGAGCTGATTCTGACCTTCTTCCCAGACATGGCCGAGGAGGGGAAAAGGGCGAACGAGGCTCGCATCAAGTCCCTCAAGACGGAGGACGGTCTGCGAGCTGCAATCGGTAGCTATGGGGACGAGATCAAGGGATTGCAGACCGAGTTGAAGGGAGAGAAGGACCCCGAGAAGAAGCTGGCGCTTGAGAAGAACATCGCACAGCTCCAGGCCCGGATGGAAGGGAAGAAGCAGATGGTTGGGCGAGAGAAGGACTACCGAGGAGCCTTGCAAGAAGGGAAGAGCCCGGAAGAGGCTCTGAAGGGGATGTACGGGGATCTCAACAGCAACCCCGAAATGCTCGCCCTGGCAAAGGCTAATGGCCTCACAAAGACCGAAGACAGGTTCACGGGCAAAATGGTCGGGTTCGGTGAACACATGAAGCCCGAGACAGAGACCGTGGACGTTATGGACTGGACTAAGGTCTCCGAGGACAACGGCACGTTCCTGAGCGAGCTCGTGGCTAAGACCGAGGAGATGAAGAAGGTCGACGCGGACCTGCTCGCCCTTGAAGAGAAGGCGGAGAAAACAGCCGAGGAAGGGTTCGAAGACGTTGTGAAAGCCCTGGTGGAGCAGGACAAGCAGGCAGCGATGACAGATCTTGCGGGTGCCTCATCCTTTGCCGACGTGACCGCAGGCATCAATAAGGGGGAGTGGGGCTCTGTTGTGGAAGCCCTCAAGAAGGGAGGGCTCACCCTGGAGGAGCGCCAGCTGCTTGCCAGCGCGGGCGTTCCGACAAAGTTCTGGGAGCACGAAGACCGGGTGGACGACTTCATCTACCGAGGAGACGGAGTCCGGGGCAGCATCACTCCCATCAACAAGATGGACGAGTTCTTCGGAGCGAAGCCGGGTGGGGCTATCCACAAGGGGATGGGCGGCTCGAAGACAGCGGTCATCAACATCAACGGAGGGAACCTGGAGGAAGTCAGACGGGTGGTGACTAAGGTCCTCCAGGACACCGGCTACTCCAACATGAAGTCGTACTGATGGCAGGCGGTCAGCCACTCTTCACAGGAGCCTTCCCTGCTCGGGAGGAAGACGAGTTCTCAGGTAGGGGCGTCCGTCCTGTGATCTTCGACATCCTGGGGCCGGACAAGGAGACCTCGATCCTCCCGGACGGGATCAAGATGGTCCTTCACGTCAACCCGAGCTCGATGTCCATCAAGTACGCTCGGAAGGTGGAGCGGATCCAGACAAAGGGCGGGTTCGTGGAGCAGCACTGGGGGGACGACACGCAGAGCATCGACTTCGACGCCGCCACGGGCGGGTTCATGCGGTTGTACACGGGGTTGTCAAACGTGACCTCGCCCGCTCTCACCGGAGGCACTCGCCGAGAGTCTCTGGCCTATGACACCTACCTGGACCTCCTGGCCCTGTTCCACAACAACGGCTCAGTGTACGGCACGGACGGGCAGATCGCTCTGCAAGGTATCATCAAGGTGACCTTCGACGGAGGAGTGTACCTGGGCTGGTTCGAAAACTTCACCGTGACAGAGAGCGCCGAGAAGCCCTTCATGTTCACGATGTCCACCACCCTGACTGTGGACAAGGAAATCCAGGTCTGGAGGACCGTAGTCAGCCTCAGCTCGGCTGTGTAGGAAAACGCACCATGGCTAAAATCGAAATCAGGGAAGACCTCATTGGAGACAGGTACGGGAACCTCGCGGTGGGTCCCGACCTGGTGTACTCCTTCGAGACCCAGAAGGGGCTTCCGGTAGATGCAGGGAACCCTCTGCTTCGGGACCTGTCTCCATTTGCCATGCGTCTCATCGTGCCCGAGCTCGTGGGAGTTTCTTCCGGGGTGGACGTCAATCTACTCGGAAGAGCGAACCAGTCGACCGAGGAGTTCGAGACCGCAGCGAAGTCTGTGCGAGACCTCTTCGGTTCGGCTACTGTGGGCGGGGTGTCCAACGGGGGCGTGGAAGGCGCGCTCCAGCAGATTGTCTCCGCTGGCCAGGTAGTCTCCTCGTCTACAACCACTACTGAGCGCGTGGTGCTAACAGATGCGAACACGGCAGCTGACATCGCGCTGCAGGTAGAGAGGATCCTGAATGCGCCGACCCTGACGTTGTTCGTCAACCCTTCCGAGATGACCAAGACGTTCGGAGCGGTGCAGCAGTACTCAAACCGAGGTCGGAACGGATACCTCTTTGAGCGCTGGGGCGAGGCTCAGGTCACGCTCTCGTTCTCCGGAAGAACCGGTGTGTTCATGGCGGCTGCGAACCCTCAAAACGCAATCCCCGGCGCGACGAGCACTGACTCTCCCAGCGGGGTGCAGTTTGCCTCCAAGCGGGACAGCGCGGCCTTCCAGAACTTTACTGCCTTGTACCAGTTCTACCGGAACAACGGCTACCTCTACGACACCATCGGGGGCTCCGAAGCCCACCTGATGATCGGAGCCGTGGCCATCGACTACGACCAGTTCACCTACGTGGGGCACATCGAGAGCTTCGACTACTCCTACCAGGAAGCCTCACCTCATCGAATCGAGTGGTCCATGGAGTTCGTCGTAGGGATCATGTACGACAACGCTGAGACGCCGGTCGTGGTTCAGCCGATGGTCGCTCCGCAGCCGAACCCGTCCTACCCTGGTCGGCCAGGCCCTGCCTTCACAGCTCGCCCCGATGCTTCTTTTGGGGGTGGGTGGTTCGAGACCACTGGTCCGTCCGCGCTTGAGCAAGCCTCGACACCACTCTCACTCCTGGTGCCGTAGCGTATGTCCTCTTCCACCGAGCGCCCGTTTATCGGGTCCTGGCAGATGGCGAACAAGACGCTGGTGCGTCATACGCCAGACGCCATTGTCTTGATCAACGGCCACAGTGAGATGGCGACCTGCGCGACGTGCAACAAGGGTCTCAACTTCCAGAAGTACGTCACGCAGGTCTCTTGCGACGCCACCACGGACCCTATCGCCAGCGCAAACCTCACCCTGGCCATTCCCCGACACGAGTCGGACGTGTTCTCCTACGACGGGAACTACATCCTCCAGCCCTCGCTGGAGGTAGTCATCTTCATGCGGGGCTACTTCCCGATGACCGGCATCGCTGGAATGGGCCAGGACCCGTCGGACATGGGCGGCTTCATCGCGGACGACACGCCGGTGTATCCGTACTACCAGGTCTTCCGAGGCGTGGTCACTTCAGTCACGCATGACTTCAACGGGGGCTTCTACACAGCCACACTCCAGTGTGCAAACCTGCTTCACTTCTGGCAGAACCAGAAGCTGTCCACGAACGGCGCGGTCATCGGAGACAGACCCGACAACTCCCAGGTGTCCCCCAGTCTCATCGGACATGTGTTCACCAACACCAACCCGTACTCAATCGTGTACACACTGGTGAAGGTAGGCTTCGGCGCAGCGTTCGGTGTAGAGTTCCAGATCAGTCAGGGCTCTAACATCGCCGCTGTAGACGACGACGACCGAAAGGCTCTGTATGCGCACGCGGCGGAGTGGTGGGCGAAGCGCTGGACCGAGCACTCGGGCTCCTTGCGCATGTACGGGATGAACGGCTCGATCATGAATGCGTACCAGCAAGCCTACCTGGGGTCCTGGTACGATTCCCGAGAGGATAGGGACAACGAGAAGACGCCGTTGTTCAAGCTGGCCCAGACAGTCATCAACGCACAGAAGGACAACAACGACTTCGACCTAACGAGGTACAGGAAGATCCTGGACGCGCTGGCGGCGACTCAGTACGACCCCTACATGACCTCAGCCGGAGCGTACCGCGACGACAAGTCCGGCAAGAAAGCGACGCTGGACGTGCTGTCCATGGCCGCGTTCACTCTGGATGTGGGCAAGATCGGCTCCGTCAACATGTTCGAGACCGAGTACATGTCGAAGATGGAGATCATCGAACTGGTGAAGACCATCACAGGCTTCGAGTTCTACCAGGACGTGGACGGGGACCTGGTCTACAAGCCGCCCATGTACAACCTGGACACTCGGGACGACCCGGTGTATCGCATCGAGGACCGGGACCTCATCTCTATCTCCGAAACAGAGACCGAGCCTGAGGCGACCATGTGCAAGGGCACGGGGTCGCACTTCGCGAACATTACCGGGGTCGGGCTGGAGAATTGGCTCGGAGTCGGCGGCGTCTTCATCGACTACAGACTGGTAGCGAAGTACGGCTACCGGGAGGAGACCTTCGAGTCGAACTACATGAACAACAAACAGGCGTTGTTCGTGTCGGCCATCAACCGTCTGGACCTGGCGAACGTGGGTGTAAAGAGCGCATCCATCACTATTCCTCTTCGTCCGGAGATGCGCGCTGGCTATCCTGTGTACGTGGTACACCTGGACTGTTTCTTCTACGCACAGAGCATCAACCACTCGTTTCAGTACGGAGGGCAGTGCACGTCGACTATCAACGGGGTGGCGAAGCGGGCAAAGTGGCTGCCCCCCATGGAAACACCGGGCGACGGCACTCTTCCGAGCCTCTCGCACGTTCGCCTGGATGCCCCCGGTGAGTTCCCTCCCCTACCGATGTTCGGCTACGACCAGTACATGACTGGAGACGCGGAGGCAAACACGGGGCCTCCCAGAGCCTACGGGTTCCCGAATGTGGTTATGGCTCTGGACCCCGACCACGTCAACTTGAACACCATCGACCTCGGCTCGGGAGCGATTACTGCCGAGGGCTACATCCAGATCGCTCTTGCCTCGGGGTTCATTGAGAGAGGGGTGGAGGCTGACACCTTCCTGATTCGCACGTCCAACACGGAAGCCGTCACGGTCTCTCTGTCCGAGGTGCAGCAAAACTGGACCAGCGCCTCGGAAGCGATCAAGGCGGGAACCTACGAGCCGGACCTGAGTACCGAGCTGGGGCTGGTTATTCACCAGATTCAGACTAAGGCCAGCCGTCTGGACACCCCGGACTCCTCCGGTCTCATCAACTACCTCTCCCTGCAGACATCTCTCAAGGGGCTCTTCGCGCCGGGCACTGCTGCGACTGGGCGATATCGCTACTATTCCTGTTCGCATCCTGTAGAGGCCATGCAGGGTCCTGGGAACCTGTATGTGGACCAGGAGGTAGGGACCAGTGCTGTTCTACTCCCAGACCCTCCCGAGGAAGGCGCCACCTCGCAGATCCGAGCCATTACCGATGCGGGGAACGGGATGGGTATCGCTCTGGATACCACCCCCAGGGCGATCCAGAGAGGCATCAAGATTGCGGCGTTCTCCCAGAAGACCCACCCTGGGAACCACGAGTTTCCCAGCCAGATTGTGGCCACCAGTGACATTCGGTTCGTCACCTTCGGTCCGCAGACGGTTCGCAAGGAGCTCAAGGTCTCCGTGAAGACATCCGGGTGGAATAAGGGGGCCAACTTCGATATGCCTCCGACCACCATGACATCTATGGCCGGACTGCTGGCGATCAAGGTGGTGCCTGACCCAGGGGCGTCTATCAAGGATCGCTTCGACACTGAGTACCAGCGTCTCCTCACATCTATCAACACCTTCGCTGACGCGGTGGGCGCAAGGGCCGACCCCGCAGTGGCCCTGATTGAGTCATTCGTGACGACAATCGCATCCTCACTCGTGGAGTACGGGTTCTGGCCTGAGGGATCTGAGCTTCACACTGTAGGTTCAACCGCTCCGATGAAGGGCGACATGGAGCAGGTGAGCTTCCTGGCTCAGGTACTTGCCTCTGGCCTCTGGGACTACGTCCGAACAGTGGTCGACGTAGTCAAGGCGGACACTGAGTTTCAGGGAGACTACACCGAGCTTATGGCCGCCAGGTACCAGTTCATCGAGGAGTACACCGAGGGGGCACTCACAGTCCCAGAGGGAAAGACCAACGTGGTCTACGTCCCCGGTCTCAACTATGAGCCGACCCAGAACTTTTCTCCGATCTTCCCAGTGTCCGACGCCGGGGGCTACGAGGTGTACGGCAACCTGCCCTACGGGCGGGGCGTGAACATCGAGAAGTTGTCCGAGCTGCTCCAAAGCACAACCTCGGGCGATGACACTGACGACCCCGTCCTGGCGGCGGAGTCCTCCCAGACCTTCGTGGGTTCGGTAGGTTCTAACGCCACCAGCCTGGACGCGGTCGAGAAGTTCTTCATCCTGTACCTGGATGGAGGGGACCCCCAGACAATCATCTCGAACCTGCCCCCAGCGGAGCAGGCAGCGGTCCTGGCTGCTGCTAACACCCCCCTGGAGAACATCACCAGTGAGACGGTTGAGGCTTTGATCCACGACACTGCCTCTCGGGACATCAAGGTTCGGAACAACCCTGTGACTTCTTTCTCCCGGGGGCAGAGTGTCACAGGCGCGGTCGCGGCTGCCAACCTGTCGAACATCACCATCGGGGCATCTACGTGCGTCTGCAAGGGGGTGGAGGCGTCCTTCCTTCTCCAGGCGTTCTCAGAAGAATACGTCCGCCTGTACGAGGATCCGCTTCAGGCCTACCAGGAGCAGCTGGCCTCGCAGCAAGGTCTCGCCTGGAAGGCGGGGCGGGATGCCCTGGCGGGTTCTACTCTGGACACTCGCAACACGTCCTTGTTTGACGAGTTCGCAGCCCAGGGCAACACGGCGAAGACTCTGGGTTCCAGTTCCCTCGTTGATGCAAAACAGGCGCTGCAAGGCCGAGAAGCCGCCCTGGATGACCTCGTGGACGGAGAGTAGAACATGCCTGCCGAAACTGCAGCGTCAATGCGACGGAAGCTCCGACCCAACAAGATGCGCAAGCGTCGGGCCGGAGGCGACGGCACTGAGTATCCTCTGAGGATTGCGAAGGTGACGCGGGTTGACCCGAAGCGGATGACCGTGTCCATCTACTGCTTGACCGGAGACGGGGACCCTCACGAAAACGTCTCCCTGACCTTTGCCAACGCAGGAGCTCGCCACTTTCTGGGGGCTATCCCCGATGTGAACGACCTCTGCGTAGTGGGGTACTCCCCGTCAGAGTCTGGGTCTTCGCGACAGCCTTACATCGTGGGGTGGCTGGTTCCCGGCACAGGTGCGGGCTACGACTGGTTGATGACATCTGCCACGGGCAGTGACGAAATCAACATGACCCCGGCGATGAGGCAGGTGCTCGCAGGAACCTTCGGTCGACGTAGACACAAGATGCGGCAAATGGAGGCGGGCAACGTGGTGGGGTCTTCCTCCCAGGGGTCCGATCTACATCTCAACGAGAGCGTCACTCTCTCAAACCGGCGTGGGAACGAGATCATCCTCCGCGACCAGGACCAAGCTCTGGTCACCCGCAGTCTTCAGCGCTTTCATGCTGGAGCAGGCGTCCGCCTGTACGGGGGCATGGTCCAGCGCGACTCTACACTTCTTCCGACCCAGATGTTCGGAGACTCTGTAGACTGGGCTGCGAATAAGCAACTGGACAGCGAGGGGAACACGCTGGCGCCGTCCAGCTTCCCCCGCAGCTCCGACAACGGCCTCCTCACCCCAGACCCTGTCTTCGATGCGGGACTGCGCATGGGTTCCGTGTCGCCCCAGGATGTTCTGGCGCGAGGACTGTATGTGGACGATCAGGGCCGGATGTACGACTCCCAGGTGCGTCCAGACGCCGTCTATGGCGGCAAGCCTATGTACCGGGTCTCGGTAGACTCAGCTCAGAACGGCAAGCCCCTCAACGGACTGCTGGCCGACGACGCAGATGTGTTCACTGAGTGGCGGATCGAGGTGGCCCACACCTCGGACGGGCGCTTGCCCGTAACGGAGCAGACAGACGGGGTGGACATCGACAGGCTGCTGCCCAGTCCGCCCAGCGCTGGAACCGACGGCACGGGCGATGCCAACCCGAACAATCGCTCCCCGAACGAGGCCATGGTCGAGTTCGTCCTGGGCACCGCCATCGGAAATGACCCACACAACGACCGCTCCTCATACGGACGACCGATGGTGGTGTCTCTGTTCAACAAGGACGGCAAGTTCGCACCGGGTGTTCGAGCAGCCACCCCGACCTCTCCAGTCACCGACCATGCTGCGTTTTTGGTCCGGGTGCGCAACCCGACTGATCCGAAGGCTCCTGCCGCCTTCATGGCTATCACGAAGGGCGGCGCTTTCCGATCCTACTTCCCAGGCACGGGCTCTAAGGGGCACCAGGAGTTCTTCCAGACAGGGAAGCAAGTAAACCTGGGGCAAGACCGAGACGGCTTGAGCTATCTGCTTGAAGCCGAGGGGACCATCTGCATCCGAGGCACGGGAAAGGGGCGCCAGTCCGACAACGTCGGGCTTGACTTCCGGTCCGAGGGCGGGGCAGTGACCATCTTCGGCGGCGGGGGCGTTTCTACGGGCAGCGGCTCACCGAGCACAGACCCTAACCTCACCCCGGCGGCAACCCGCAACGCTGTAGTCGTCCGCAGTGCACTTTCCCTCTTGCTGGAGTCAGTGGGCACCACCAAGATCGCGGGCCAGAACATCCTGGTAGAGGATGCCGACACCATCAGCATTACCTCGAACACGGCGCTCCAGCTTTCCTCCAGCGACACTCTCAGCGTGTCTGCGAAGTCCCTAAGCACCACCGTCACCGGGAAGGCCGAGTACACCTACGCCGGACCTCTGGATTCAAAGTCGTCAAACGGTCCCTCGCGCACCATGGTCTTCAACGCGACGGCGGCCACAGGCGGCGACGGCGGGGTGGTGGACGACTTCGAGTACACTTTCGGAGGGCGCAACGTCTTGTTCAAGGTGGGGCGACAGGACACTGTACTCAACACCGGGTCCTTCAATGTACTCTCGATGCGCACTGCCCCGTTCACCGTGGGGCAAGGTTCGGGCATCCACCTGGCTACCGGCGTCCAGGGATCAGACAACAGGCTTGATCTGGACACACTGAGCGTAGAGCTCGTGGCGAACGCGGGCAGCGTGACAGTGAAGGCTACCAAGGGGTCGGCGACCTTGAAGGGCAGCACCACAGCGCTGGTCCAGGCTACCTCGCAAATCACGTTGAAGGCTGCCTCCGTGAAGATCAACACCCCAACTCCGTTCCAGGGGGCTGTTATCACCGATGGATGCATCAACCCTATCACGAGCCGTTCCCACAAGAACTCAGGAGCTCTGGGGGTCTCTACCTTCACGGTGGGGAGCTAAGATGGCCATTGTCGGCTCAGCAATCACCTCAGCTATCTTGGCAGCGGGCCCCTCCCTCACAGGCACCTTGTGGGTAGAGCTCGCGAAGGCAGTCGGAACCTCTGTAGCTTCCTGGGCTACCAAGCAGTCGAACGTCCTGGTCAAGGGGACGGTCTCCGGTTTCGTGGGAGGGGGTTCGGTCCTGGGCAAGTTCACCGTCATTGCGGCTCCGGGGAAGGTGACCCAGGCGTTCTCTGCAGCGGGCCTCTCTGGCTCTCTGGCGCCTCAGATGGCCACGGCTATAGCGGTCGGGGTTGCCAACGCTCTCAACGCCTCCGCCCAGTATAAGGGCACAGCAGCAGGGGCTATCGGAGCGGACGTGTCCAGCGTGAGCTTCACCAACTCGGCTACCCTGGTCGCAGCCATCATTAGGAACCTGGCAGCCGCGAACATCACAGGCACGATGGGCATCTCCTTCGCGAAGGGATGCGGGAACGGTATCGCGGCTATGCTTGACAACGGGAACGGTGCCGGAACGGCTACCGGAGGTGCCGGACCTATTCCGAGTTCCGGGACTTCTATCTCCGCCCTGGTCTAATCAGCTGCCCAGGGCCCATCCTCTGGGAATACTCGGGTGAACAAGACCTTTCAAGCAGCCATGGAGCGAGAAGGGCAGACCATCTTCCTGCAGTGGGTGCGTGCGATTATCGCTCTTGCCGTCGTGTTTATCGCCTGTTACCGCGAGTTCCACGGGGAGAGTATCTCTGAGACCTTCGCGATGCTCATCGGGTTCATCGCTGGTCTGTACTTTGAGAAGGGTTCCATGGTTGTAGCCCCTCCTTCGGTTCCGGAACCAGCACCCGAACCTTCGCCGTCTTCGGATAAGGAAGTCTCTTGAGCTTTGACCTGTCCGGATATGTACTAAGACCAGCCCGCAGTGCCTCTGGCAACTCCACGTCCACAGGTGAGGCAACCTCTGGAGTGAGTCGGGACCACGTCTCGGAGGCGGAGCTACTGGCTGCAGGCTACGCCATCACCGTCACGCGTCCGGTGGAGCCCTACGCGGACATGTATCGAGCAGCGGTGCTGCAACGACCCGACGACCGGGCGGGCACCGACGAGTACATGATCTGGGCCGCGACAACCGGGTCGTTCTCCACAGTAGTGTCCGACGCATTCAAGATCGCCGGTGACGTGAGCTATGTCACCGCAGCCGCAGGCACCTTGACGGTGACGGCTACTCCTGCAGCAACCTACACCGACGGAACCAAGACCTTCTACGTCAAGGACTCAGGAGGTCGGGACCTGGATAGCGTCACGGACATGTACATCCGACGCGGAGACACCGGGGCTATCGTCACGTGCGCGTTTGAGTCACCTCAGGACCCTCTCATCGGCAAGGTAGTCCTGGACGCTGCTACCCTCGCGCCGATTACAGGTCTGGACGGAGGCTTCTCGACAGCGCGAAGGGATGTGATCCTGACGGTGTCCTACATCCTTTCCGGCCCGACCTTCTGGTGGTCGCGAAACGACGCGGACACACTGCGGTTCGGCTGGGACGGGGACAAGAACCGCTGGGCCCCGTACAAGGGGTCGCAGCCTCAGAACCTGGGCGCGATCCTTGAAGACCCCGACCAGACCTACGCGCTCACCCCTCCGGTGACTCGGTTCTCTATCGGGGACATCCTTCCCGGAGACCCCCTAACCCCAGACGCCTTCGCTCTTATCCGAGCGGGGGTGTATTCCGATGCCACGTCCGTGCCCGTGAAGGTGGGCGTAGTGGCGGACGTAGACACGGAAAGCACCTACCCCACAGGCTCCCCCTACAACACCTACGAAGCCATTGTAGGCGTGAACAACGGCATCGTTCTGGTCAACCCGACCTACTCTGCCACCAACGTGGGCATCACCCTCTGGTACAACCCGGAGTCGTTCAATCCGAACAACGACGGTGACCTGGGCAAGCTGGCCGATCTGGCAACGGACTCGAGCCTGGGCTTCCCCGTTCTGGCGCCTATCCCGGGACCTACAGAGAGGCCCTTCGTCCGACTGGGCTTTCGCAGACACCTGACCCCGGTGCCGCAGGACAACGACGCGGCTTTGCCTGCTTCCCCCTCGGCGGTGACGGAGGGAGAGTTCCACTGGTCGCGCTCTACGGGCAAGATCGTTCTGTCAGACGCCGACATCAAGAAGGCTCAGCCGGGAGAGACCGGATACGACATCGCCTATCTGGAGGCGTCCATTTTCTACGACGGCGTCTCTATGAGTACGCAGCCGGTGTCCGGGATGAACCCGTTGCCGTGCATCGACGAGGATGGCCAGCCCCTGGAGGGGGACGACGGCCCCAGCGGGTTCGGGGTCCAGACCTTCGGAGACATCTACATTCAGAGAGCAGTAGCTCTGCCCCCTCCAGGCAGCGCGGGGATTCTCTACGTTCCTGACGAGACAGGGGATTCCCCGAACCTCACCACGGCTCCCTACTCTCCGAATGCTCGCCCCAACGGCAGCGGGCTGGTACGAAAGCCCCAGGGGATCGGCGACACCTTCCTCTTTGCGACCTCCAGAGCGATCCCAAACCTGGAGGTGGTGGAGTTTGAGACGGACATCCCCGTCCTCAAAATCCGCGTGAAGAAGACCGAGGCGGTGACCTCGAAGATGGAGACGGTCAACGTAGTGCCTGATCCTGTCGGGGGAGGCAATCACGCAGGACTGTCCCGGGTGCAGTTGAAGCGGCGAGGGTTGCGGGGCGACGCTCTCTACTTTGCGTCGGCCCAGGTCACACCTTCCGTCTTTTCGGACACGGCTCGGCTCTATGCCCGGTTCGGCGAGGACTATGTGCTCACGGGCAGCGAGGTCTTGCGCTTCAAGGTGGACGCCGACACGTACATCTGGCTTGCGGCGACGAACCTGAACGCAGGCACTTTCACCGCGCAGCAGATCGCCGATGATTTGAATACCTTCATGACAGGCGCGGGAACCGCAGGCGTTGTGCGAGGACGAGTGTACATCGAAGCCGACACCCCAGCTTCGGGCTCTGTGGAGATCGGCTGGAACGAGGACCCGAACGACCTGTCCGGCCACGCAGCCCTTGGGTTCTTGCCAGGCTGGCGGGTGGACTACGGTGTCGGAGGCGACGCATTCCGGTGGCAGCCCGACAACGGGGCCAGCATCGGTCTGTTCCGGAGTCCGGAGAACCTGGACAGGTCAAACCAGAAGGCGGACATCAAGGCAGTTGGACTGTTCAACAACGAGCTGCTTACTAACAACGTGCCTGCCGGCCCCTTCATTGCCATCAGCAACCCGCCACTGGAAGACATCCCCGGATACGACGACGGGGTTCACTTTCGTTGCAGTCTGGGCCTGAACCTCATCCGGCTCTCCAACTATGGGACCACCCAGGGCATCGGAGTCAAGTACGACTGGGTCAACGGCAGGTTCCAGTGGACCGAAAAGGGAGAGTTCTCAAGCACGTCAGTGCTCACACCGACATCTGTCCTGCAGCTGGAGAACACAAACGTCATTCCAGAGACTCTCTCCTCCGATGCGATGGCTCCTACGGGCACAGGGTACGGGCTGTATCTGAAGGAAGCCGGCACCATCACATACAACGAGCAGACTCGGAGCCAGGACTTCGTGATGCCGTCGGACGGGGCTCCGGGACAGGCGTACCTGATCTCCCCAGAGGGAGGGACTGTAGCCTCAGGCGGGGGTGGATCCTTCGCGGCTGGAACCGGGCCCTTCTCCAACCCCGTGCTGTCTACTGACGCTACTCAAAACGATGCTCTGCAGATCGCCTTGCGGGATGCTGTCGATGTAGGGGACCGTCTCCAGGTGATCAACGGAGACGCAAAGGGCTTGTACACGGTTACATCGAAGGCGCTCGTGAGCAGCGTCGCCGAGTTCGGTGTGTCCCCAGCCTTCCCAGTTGCGGGAAGCGGAGTGTCCTGGAGGGTGCTGGAGGGGCAGCTGGGTTCGGTCTACGACCCCACCATCATCGCCGACGTGCAGCGGGTTCCCTTCAGCCACTACAAGGAAGAGCCCTTCCAGATTAGGCTGCTCTCGTCGGCTGGGGTCATCGGGACGGACACTCTCTCCGTTTTTGCAGCGGACGCTGTGGCCAGCAACCGCCCGGTGGCCATTCGCTTCGGACTCGCTGTAGGAGCCTCTTCCGCTACAGTGAGCTACCTGACTGCAGGAACAGACCTGGGGACCCTGGCGGCCACGGGGATCACTCTGGTAGATCTTACGGACTCCCACTTCACTACCTCGGGGGCTACGGGCTACTTCCAGATCCGAGTCGGTGCTCAAAAGTACAGCACCAGCTTGGGAAATATGACCCTGGTGGACACCTTCTCCGGGACCATCGCAGCCGGGGAGATTGAAGTCGGCAAGGACGGGAGCTCCGGTTCCATCGACGGAGAGGTGCGGTTCGCTGCTGACGTGCTCTCGGGCTTTGAGGCGGAGACTGTCTACTACGACCAGCTCTTCCTGGACCCGACGTCACTGGCGGCAGGCACCTGCGAAATCAACACCTCCGATGGCCTGTTGAACCTCTCCAGCACAGACCTGGGAACCCACGTCGACCTCACAGCCTACTTTGTGGAGCAGATGGTCACGGAGCGCAGGCTCGACGTGACCGTTAGCCCGATGAACGGGGCCATCTACTTCAGCAAGCCCTTGCGAGAGTTCCAGATCGTAGAGGCTGCCTACTACCAGGCCGACACCGACGGCGACGCAGTCCTGGACGACGCGGGCAACACAACACTCATCACTGAGTATCTGCCTCTCATTGTGCGGCTGGAAGAGGCGACCCTGGTAGACGCATACACGTACACGTACAACCCCACAAGCCGCACGCTCTCATCCGCCGTGACCTCCTTCGTCTGGGTGGGAGTAGAGCTTCAGAACTTCGGGGGTCCAACCCAGGTCACTATCGCCGATGGAGTCCTCTCTTTTGTAGGGGCAGTGGCGGCTACAGATACCGTCAAAATCAACTATGGTGTTCTGGAGGCCTTCGGCGGCGAGCAGGCGTACCAGGTCTCAACACTCCCGGTCTACCGGAAGCCGTTCTTCATTGAGGCCGACGCCACCTCTTCGACCTTCGAGGGAGACAGGACTGACGAGCTTGGGGTAGGCCAGTTGGTCTCGCTGGGGCCAGTCCCCTTCTACGTCAAGTCCGTCAGCTACGATGCTGGAACCGACATCACGACTGCTGCGTTCTGGCCTCCACCTCTTGAGGAAGCTGGTAGTAGGTCTCCGGGCAACGACGCCGTCTTCACAAGGAGCTCAAGTCCCGTAGCTATCACTGTGGACCCCGCAGCTCCGGTCGCGGGCGGGGGTTCGGAGGGCTTCCTCCTCTCAGTGAACACGTCCTCCACCCCGATGCTGGATGCCGACAGGGGGCAGACCGAGTTCGTGTTCTACGGGGACATGACGGCGTACACCAAGGTTGACCATCTGCTGGAGGTCGGGGGCTACCCGTACTTCATCGTAGACACGTCCCTTTCCGAGGACGGGCGCTACACCCACATCAAGGTGTCCACCACCCTGTACAAGGGCTACTCCAGCACAGACACAGTGCGTGTCTCCGCCCGCCCAGTGTACGGGTCTCTCCCAGTGTCGTTTGCAGGCATCAGCGCGTACTTGCTGGCCGAGGCATTCGACCTCTACTTGCTGGGTACTCTGGACGCCTCGGGCACAGAACTTCCCGGAAGGGAGCTCGTGGAGGGAGTGCACTATCAGACGGACCCGTCCACAGGGGCCGTTGACTTCATCGACCCCAACCAGAAGGGTCTGAAGAAGACAGAAAGCCTGGTAGCCACATACACCGCCCTGCGAACAGTCCAGCCGGTGGTAGACGAGGCAGCCATCCTGGCGCCCTCGTTCTATGCGAAGTACCTGTTCGCCACCTACCCGTCCGCGAGCAACCGGATTCTGGGCTCTACGCTCACGGCCAAGCTGACCTACGCCAGTCCGGACAGCTTCTACTACGAGACGCTCACGCTGGTGGACTACCTGGGTGATGTGGCGGGGGTCGCGCTTGCGAACGCATCCTCAAACCGGTCCAGCGGGGCCTCCGTTGCCTTCCCAGGGCTTCCAGACAACTCCACGCAGGGCGTGCTGGGTCTTCGGGGAGAAGTCCGTGACCTAAAGGACCTGGACCGAGCGGCACGGTCGTTCATCGAGCTGTACAACGGGGTGATCCTCTCGTTCGAACAGGTGCTCGAGGCGATCGACGGACGCATCATCGGAGACCGAGACGGCAAGTTCCGGTTCTTCATCGGCCGGAACAAGCGGTACGTGCGCCCCGGCTACGAGGATCAGATCACCGGGGACATCTCGCCTCGTCTTATCTGGCGCTACGTCGTGGACGCCTGGGCCGAAGCAGACCTGGGCATTGGGTACTACACCGAGGAGGACCCCGCATACGATCCCCTCACAGCCGTGGAGAAGGACGCAGTCAACAAGCCGGGGGAGACTGACGGCATTGTGCCTAATCCGCACATTCTCCGGTTCTTCACGGATCAGCAGCGCAAGTACATCAAGAACGACATGGACGATCGGCTTTTGATCGGCTTCGCACGTTTCAGGGGGTTCGCTGCTCTGTTTCCGAGTCTGTTCGTGCCCGGCCTGTTCAAGGACATGTGGCAGGCCCACATCTACTCGCGGTTGTTCCCGGAGCGGTCCACGCACTTCTCGAGGCTCCTTCCCGGCTTGCAGGCGGTGTCTACTGCCTCGGGGTTCACCGACGCAGGCTTCTATTCCTCAGGACGCAAGATCCCCTCGCCAGGACCCGAACCCGGCGAAGTCACCACCCAGATTATCAAGACGAGGAAGACGGCCATCGGCAAGATTGCCAACCCGGCTCTGGGAGACATCAGCAACATCGTAGAGGTTCTCGCGTCAAACCGTCTTGCACGGGCGCGCATCTGGGGCTACTACCCAGACGGTCTCCCCGCTGCTATGGACACCGCTCTGGGAGTGACCACAGCGGGCATCGCGACGATGATTGCGACTCCGATGCCACTGGGGGAGTTCCCGGTGGATCCGGTCACGGGCTACCCCGATATCTCGCAACTCATCTATGACCCTCTCCCGGCCAACGGGACTATCCCGTCCGTCTTCACAGGAGACCCAGACCTCTCCACTCCGGGGTTCGAGGAGAACGATCGCATCCAGTTCGGGACACCGGACGGCTCCGTGTACGAGTTGTCCGACAAGGACGGGAACGGAGTGTACGTGGGTGCTCCTCTGGTGGGTTGCGTGCTCACTTTGCAGGACAACACGGGTTCAAACCTGGCGGGCTCGGGGGTCTTCGTCAACGAGACGATCCTCTTGCAAGACCTCGTTTCTGACGGCACTGGTCGCGGCGACACTGTGTTCGTGGGACCCCCTGTAGTCCCCGAGGCAGAAATCCCGGACGACACCGCCGCTCCAACCATCGAGGAGACAGCGGCGGCGGCGGCGGGGATTCCTGACTATCGCATCCAGTTTGACCTCAAGGTGGGTAAGCGAACGGGCGAGTTCATCGACAACTCCTTGCCCACTCGGGACGACGCCTTCATCCTCCCTCTGCAGAACATGTTCGGACAGATGCCTCCGTCACCCCTTACCTGTATCGAGGGAGAGGTGCAGTTCGTCAACACGGACCGCAAGCCGACTAAGCTCCCCTGTCTGAAGGGTGAGGCCGCTGACGACTCCGGGGATGTGCAGATCCCCTACATGGTTGGG